>Ga0157387_14437_pt1 | contig 43446 bp, 39 predicted proteins | sample T8_LowC_AmetaT_FD_116788 | JGI IMG/M metagenome (GOLD analysis project Ga0157387, IMG submission 116788) | Metatranscriptome of Roseovarius nubinhibens ISM and Alexandrium tamarense co-culture from University of Georgia, USA - T8_LowC_A metaT... ... | reverse complement strand
CCGTGTCCGGCAGCGGCGGGGCGAAGGGTCATGCGGACGGGTTTACCACCATGCAGACCAATGCCCTGGAAGGTGACCGAGGTTTTCAGCGTATGTTGCAAGATAGGCCTCTGACGGTTGCCTACAGCCTCTACGAGCTGTGTTGACCATCAGGTAAGCGAGGGGGCCCGGGGGCTCAACTCAATCTTTGTAACGGTTTGAAACATGCGAAAAACAGATCGGCAAAACCTCGCCGCAGTGGATGTAAGCCTATGAAACACAAAGAGAAAAGGCCGCCCCTTGGCGGCCTCTCCTACTCGTTTTGTGACCGCTATCAGTTGGCCTGACGGCGCAAAAAGGCGGGAATTTCGATCCGTTCCTGATCGGGGTCGGCCTCGGCATGCGCAGGTGCCGTTGCGTCACTCGGGCGCATCACCGGCTGTTTGCGGGCCACGGCGGGGCCACGATCCGCGGGCGTATCCGGCGCGTGTCCGGTCATCCGGTCGATCAGCCGGTTGAAGCCGAAACGCGGCTTGTCCCCGACCGGCTGCTGGAGCGCGCGATGACCCTGCTGCGGGGCGGAAGGCGCCTTTTGCGCGGCAGCCTGAAGGCGGCGCATCGCCTCGGGCGAGGGTGTTCCGGGCGCCGGGGCGCGCGGGGCGACAAAGGTCTCGACCGGCGCTTCTTCCTCTTCGACATAAGCGCGCGGTTCAAAGGCGGGCACCTGCGGCTGATAGGCCGGCGGCGGCAGGCCGTCATCGTCCAGCAGCTCGGGCTCGTCGCCCGTATCCAGGATATCCTCGCCCAGATCATGCGCAGCGACCTGCTCGACATCCATGCCTTCGAACAGGCTGGGTTCCTCGGCGGCCTCGGCCACCGGCTGCGGGGCCGCGGGCTGTTCCAGCGTCAGCGGCGCCGGCTTCTCTTCGGCCGCAACCCGCTGTTTGAGCGGTGCGTTCATGGGACGGCGCGGTACGGGCATGTCATGCTGCACATCCACCGCGTCGATGCCGGTCGCCACGACCGAAACCCGCATTGCGCCTTCCATCGAGGTATCCAGGGTCGAACCGACGATGATATTGGCATCGGGGTCCACTTTCTCGCGAATGATATTGGCCGCCTCGTCCAGTTCGAACAGGGTCAGGTCATGGCCGCCGGTGATGTTGATCAACACGCCCTTGGCGCCGTTCAGGCTGATCTCGTCGAGCAGCGGGTTGGCAATCGCCTTTTCGGCGGCCTGCACGGCGCGGTCCTCGCCTGCGGCCTCGCCGGTGCCCATCATCGCCTTGCCCATCTCGTCCATCACCGCGCGCACGTCGGCGAAGTCGAGGTTGATCAGGCCCGGGCGCACCATCAGGTCGGTGACGCCCTTGACGCCCTGATACAGAACGTCGTCGGCCATGCTGAAGGCTTCGGTAAAGGTGGTCTTTTCGTTGGCCAGGCGGAACAGGTTCTGGTTGGGGATGATGATCAGCGTGTCGACCACCTTTTGCAGCGCGTCGACGCCATCCTCGGCCTGACGCATGCGCTTGGCGCCTTCGAACTGGAACGGCTTGGTCACCACGCCCACGGTCAGCACACCCAGTTCACGCGCGGCCTGCGCGATGATCGGGGCGGCTCCGGTGCCGGTGCCGCCACCCATGCCGGCGGTGATGAAGCACATATGCGCCCCGGCCAGATGGTCGACGATCTGCTCGATGCTTTCTTCGGCGGCGGCGGCCCCCACTGTGGCGCGCGCACCGGCGCCCAGGCCTTCGGTCACCTTGACGCCTAGCTGAATGCGCGAGGGTGCATGGCTCTGCTGCAGGGCCTGCGCGTCGGTATTGGCAACGACGAAATCGACGCCTTCCAGCTGTTTTTCAATCATGTTGTTGACGGCATTGCCGCCAGCGCCCCCGACCCCGAAAACGGTGATCCGCGGCTTCAACTCGTCCTGTCCGGGCATCGAAAGGTTCAATGTCATGCTCTGTCCGCCTGTTTTGCCCCCGCCTTGCGCGGGGTTTTTCTTACCTATCCACAGATAATCCTACTGATATTGCGGCGGCTCGTCACGCCCAAATCGCAAAAAAGCCACAAAATATGGAAAGAATCTGCACCGGGACGCGGTATTTCGCCGATCCATGCAGATATTGCGGTTCTGGAGTTACCGGACACAACAGGACAGCACCCCGCACGCATCGCGCGGCGGGAGGTACTGTCTGATCTGGCACGGGACCTGCTCGCCCCATTTTGCAGCACCGCTTGGCGGGTGCCTTGTCTGTTTCTTACCATACCGGGCCGGGCCTGTCACCCGATCCGTACATGCTGCGCCCGATTTAATCACACCGGATCAAGCGCTTGCCCGACCGGTCTGGGCATCCTTACCAGTTGTCGCGGAACCATTTGACCGCCCGACGCAGCGAGCGCGCGGGATAGCGATCGACCGGGACCTCGAAATCCCACCATTCATCCTGCGGATGGGCGGCAAACAGGCTGAGCCCCACCGCCGAGGAAAACCCCGGACCGGTGGCCGATTGCGGCAGGCCATGCACCCGCAGCGGCCGCCCCAGCCGCACGCGCTGGCCCAGGATGCGGCTGGCCAGCCCGTCGAGCCCCATGATCTGGCTGCCGCCGCCGGTCAGCACGATCTGCTGGCTGGGCAGATGTTCGAACCCGGCCGCGTCCAGCCGCGCCCGCACCTCTTCGAGGATCTCCTCGACCCGGGGCCGCATGATGCCGATCAGCTCGGCCCGGCTGACGGTGCGCCGGTCATGCTCCCAGTCGCCGGTATCGCCGCCGACGTCGATCATCTCGCGGTCATCGGCCCCGGTGGCATGCACGCCGCCCGAAAAGGTCTTGATCCGCTCCGCATTGGCGGTGGGCACGCCCAGCCCCATCGAGATATCGCCGGTCACGTGATCGCCGCCCATGCGGACGCAATCGGCAAAGATCATGTGTTTCTTGAGAAAGATCGAGATGCTGGTGGTACCGCCGCCCATGTCGATACAGGCCGCACCCAGCTCCTGCTCGTCCTCGACCAGCGCCGAAACGCCCGAGACATAGGCCGAGTTGGCCACACCGGCCAGCTCCAGATCGCAGCGCTTGATGCAATGGGCAAGGTTGCGGATCGCGGTGGCATCCACCGTCAGCATATGCATGTCCACCGCCAGGCTTTGGCCCAGCTGGCCGCGCGGGTCGATCAGACCCGAACGGTTATCGAGTGCGAAATTCACCGGCTGGGCATGCAGCACCTCGCGCCCGGCGCCGTATTCGGGCACCTCGCAGGCATTCAGCACCCGACCGATCTCGGACTCGGTCACCACCTGGGTTTCCAGCTCGACCTTGGCATCCAGCCCATAGGAGCGCGGGTTCGCCCCCGAGAAACAGGCGATCACGTGATCGACCCGGATATCGGCCATTTTCTGCGCCGCCTGCAAGGCGGTGCGGATCGCGCGCTCGGTCTCCTGCATGGCGGTGATCTCGCCGAACTGCACCCCGCGCGAACGGGTGGTGGCGGCGCCGATCACCCGGAACCCGGTCTGCCCCGCCATCGACCCGATGGCGCTGTCCTCGGACAGGCGGCCGCTGCCGTCGAAACGCAGGATCAGGCAGGAGATCTTGGAACTGCCCACATCCAGGATGGCCACCACGCCCCGCTGTATCGCCTGCTGGCGCATCTGACGCATTGCCCGTTGCGACTGATAGAGATCCGTCATCATCTGTGTTACTGCCCGTTTCCGCCCGTATTTCTGACCCGCAGCCATTCAGCCGAGGCCGCCTCGGTCATGCGGATCGTGGGGCGTGTGCCCAGCCGCATGTCCACGACCGCGACATCGCGATCCAGCAATTCCTGTACTTCGTTCACCGCCAGCACCCGTTCCAGCGCCGGAACCGGCCGCTTGGCGGGCAGCTGGATGGTCTGCCCCCGGTCCAGCACCAGATCCCAGCGCCGTTCGCCCACCCGGACAAGCCCGCGCAGCCGGTCGCCCATCGGCCGGGCGGCCTGGATCAGCCGCAGCGCCTCGGCAACATGGGCATCGGCCCCCTCACCCGCGATCAGCGGCAGATCGGGGCGCGCGCCCCGCTCGGGCAGATCGTCAACATGGGCGCCGGTCTCGTCCAGCATCTCGACACCGGCGCGGGTGCGCCAGACCACCGCGGGCTGGCGCTCGATCACATCGACCTGCAACACACCGCCGGGGCGGATGCGCACGGTCGCGCTCTTGACCGGGTCAAGCCCGGCGATCACCTGTCGGATCTGTTCGACATCCAGATCGAACGAACTGATCGGAAAGTCGATCGGCGCCACCTCGCGGATATCCGCCGCCAGATGGGTTCCAGCGCCGTCAATCGCCATCAGGTTGACCATGAATTCGGGGCGATCCTGGATCGAGGCGCGGATATCGGCAACAAAGGCGTTAAGCGCGTCGCGCCGCTTTTCGCTGGCCAGAAATCCGCTGCCCAGCGCAAAGATCAGGCAGAACGGCACCCCGATCCGCAGACCCAGGCGAATGCCCGGCGTCAGCATCCAGCGCTGCACCCGATAGCTCAGCCGCGAGGGGGCGGGATCAGACCGTTTCGGCGCCGGCTTCAGCCGCGCCAACCCATCCAGCCGCATGGCCTCGGCCAGCGGCGGCACCTGCCCTGCGCCGCTGTCAAAGGCGGCGTCCTGCCCGGCGGGCAGTTGCGGACGAAACCGCACCGGCAGCAGGATGCGGCTCAGCGATCGCATGAGGCATCCTCCACCATCCAGGCGCAGAGCTGACCGAAACTCATGCCAGCGGCAAGCGCCTGTTCGGGCGCCAGCGAGGTGGGCGTCATGCCCGGTTGCGTGTTGGTTTCCAGCAGGAACAGCCCGGCGGCACCCCGGCTTTCATCCCAGCGGAAATCGGTCCGGCTGAGACCACGGCAGCCCAGCGCCTTGTGGGCGCGCAGGGCATAGTCCAGGCACAGCTCGAAAATCTCGGGCGGCAGATCGGCGGGGATCACATGGCGCGAGCCACCGGGGCTGTATTTGGCATGATAGTCATACCAGCCATCGGTAATGATATCGGTGACGTTCAGCGCCCGGTCGCCCAGCACGGTTGTCGACAGCTCGCGGCCCGGCACATATTCCTCAACCATCAGGGTCGCGGGCAGGTCGGGCGCCAGCACCGGCGGGCCATTGGCCGCCTCGGTCACGATATAGACCCCGACCGAGCTGCCCTCGTTGTAAGGCTTCACCACATAGGGCGGCTGCATCACATGAGCGGCCTCGATGGCGGCGCGATCGGCCAGCTGGCTGGCGGCGACCGGCAGTCCGGCGGCGCGATAGGCTTCCTTGCTGCGTTCCTTGTCCATCGCCAGGGCCGAGGCCAGAACACCCGAGCTGGTATAGGGGATGCGCAGCCATTCCAACAGGCCCTGAACGCAGCCGTCCTCGCCCCAGCGGCCATGCAGCGCGTTGAACACAACATCGGGCGCGCTTGCGCGCAACCGGTCGCAGAGGTCGGAGCCGGCATCCAGCTCCACCACCTCGAAACCTTCTCCCCGCAGGGCGGCGGCGCATTCACGCCCCGAAACAAGCGAGACCTCGCGCTCGGCCGAGGGTCCGCCCATCAATACCGCCACCTTGGGGTTTGTCCTGCTCGACATACCCAATTCGGTGCCTCTATGTCATTCGGGTCTTATTTGGTGACCCGCTTTATGCCCCGGAGTCCGCCCCCTGTTTTGCCTGAAAGGGTTTGCGGTTTCGGGATGTTAGCCGTCTAGCGGATCTCCGACCCGCATGATTTCCCACTCTAGCGTTATGCCGCTGGTGTCGTAAACCTTTTTTCGCACCTCTTCGCCCAGACCTTCGAGATCCGCCGCCGTGGCGCCCCCGGTGTTGATCAGGAAATTCGAGTGCATCTCGCTCATCTGCGCGCCGCCCAGCCGGGCGCCGCGCATACCGGCCTCGTCGATCACCTTCCACGCCTTCAGCTCATGGGTGTCATCGGCCCTCCCGGTCGAGGAAAACCCGGCCGGGTTGCGAAAGGTCGATCCGGCGCTGCGCTCCTTGGTGGGCTGGGTCTGGTCGCGCTTGTCCAGCTGCGCCTGCATCCGGGCATGCAGCGCCTCGGGGTCGCCCGGCACGCCCTGCAGGCTGGCCGAGACCAGCACCGCGCCCTCGGGCAGGTCGCTCTGCCGGTAGCGAAAATTCAGCTCGGCCGCGCCCAGCGTCGCCAGTTCGCCCGAGCGCAGCACCACCTGGGCCGAGCGGAACACATCCGCCGTATAGCTGCCATAACAGCCCGCATTCATCCGCACCGCCCCGCCGATAGAGCCGGGAATGGTGCGCAGAAAGGTCAGGTCGACACCCGCATCCGCCGCTTTTCGTGCCACATGCGCATCCAGCGCGGCGGCGCCAGCGGTGACCGTGTCGCCCGCCACATCGATAGCGTTGAAGCCGCGTCCGAGCCGGATCACCACCGCGCGCAGACCGCCATCGCGCACGATCAGGTTCGACCCGACCCCCATGGGGAACACCGCGATATCGGCGGGCAGCATGCGCAGAAAGGTTTGCAGATCGTCGATATCGGCGGGTTGGAACAGCCAGTCCGCCGGTCCGCCCACCCTGAGCCAGGTCAGCTCGGACAGGTCCCGGTTCGGCGTCAGCTTGCCGCGAATTGCGCTGGTATCGATCATATCGGCCCGTCTTGATGTGATATCGGGGGCATGTAACCCGGAAGCATCACAAGGGACAACGCCAAAGCTCAGCCGCCGCGACGCCAGCCGACCCAGCCTACAAAGCCGCCCAGCACCAGGCCCAGGATCACCGGCCCCACCCCCAGCGCCGCCAAGGCCGCGACACCGATGGCGGCCCAGGGATCATCCAGGCTGTCGGCATAGAGCATCAATCCGGCCAGGGCGCCGCTGGCGATCATCGCGAGGCTGAGCACCCGGCGCCAGCCCCCCTTGCGCGCCATCCAGCGGCCCAGCAGCGCGGCCCCCAGGCCCAGCAGCGTGGGTATCACGTAAATCAGAAGTTCATCGCTCACGCCGCCACCTCCAATACCCAAATCCCGCACCCAGCAGCAGGCCCAGCCCCATCGGCGCGCAGAACAGAATGGCGACGATGCCGGGGCCCATCCCCTCCCAGCCGAAGCGCTGCGAATGAAAGATCAACAGCCAGGCAAGGATCGCCGCCAGCAGCGCAGCCAGCACCGCCCAGACCACGGCGCCGATCCGGGCCAGGAACGCGCCAGCCGCCAAGCCGAAGGCCAAAAGCGCAAGCGGTATGGCGAACTCGGCCTCCATCCCCCGCTCAGGCCCGGGGCCGCCGCAGCCAGCGGCCCAGATAGATGACCGGCCAACGCAGCACCGACATGCCCGCCGCCAGCACCACCAGCCCGATCCAGGGCCCGTTCTCGTAAGTGACAAAGCCGACAAGCGGAATGCCCAGCGCGATCAGCACATAGGCGCGGCGCCAATGGTGGTCGCGGCTGGGCAGCATCGCCAGCACATTGGCGATGACCGCCCAGAGAGCGGCCAGGATCAGCGACAGGCTCATTCGGTGCGCTCCGCCGGGCCGAAGGCCTTGCGCCAGAAATAGCGCAGCGGATTGCGGAACATCGACACGAACCCGGCCAGCGCCAGCAGCCCGGCCAGCAGGCCGAAGTCATAGCCGATGGCGACGATCAGGACCGGCGCCAGGATCAACAGCACCACGCCGGGCGCATATTGGCGGCGCATGGGCAATAGCGCGACCACGGTCGCGGCGATCACCCACAAGGCCCCGAACAGGATGGTCCAGCTCATAGAATTCCCCTTACCGCAACCGAAAGCGCCGCCAGCGACAGCACCAGCCCCAGAACGGGCACCGCCATGGGAACGCGGAACCGCGCCTCGGGCGCGCGTCTTTTTTGAACGATCAAGGCGCCGTTGACCAGCGCAAACACCGCCAGCAGGATCGAGGAGGTGGTCTCGGCCAGTGTCTCGACCGGCACATAGAGCGCGCAGAAGATCACCGCCGCCCCCACCAGAAACGTCGCCAGCACCGGGGTGCCGAACCGGGGATGGGCCGTGTGGAACAGCGCCAGCGCCTTGGTGCGCCCGCCCAGACCGTAAAGGACCCGGGTCGCCATCACGATCTGCGCCAGAATACCGTTCAGGGCCGCAAACACCGCGATGGCCGACAGAAAGCCCGCACCGCTGCCGCGCCCGTATTGCCAAACCAGCGCCAGCGGGCTTTCGGACTGGCCCAGCACGTCAAGCGGCACCGCCCGCACCGCTGCCCAGGCGACCAGCGCATACAGCACCGAGGTGACCACCAGCGAAATCAGAATGGCGCGCGGCAGGGTGCGCTCGGGCGCCTCGACCTCCTCGGCCATGTTGACGATATCCTCGAAGCCGATGAAGGCGAAGAAGGCCAGCACGCCGCCCAGCCCGATACCGGTCCAGACCGGCGGTGCCGGGGCAACCCAGTCGGGCGAGGGGTCGGCCCCCAGCCCGGCCCAGACCACCAGCGCCAGCCCGGCCAGTTCGACCACGGTGAACACCGCCGCCAGCGCCAGGCTTTCCAACACCCCGGCAACGGCCACCAGCGTCAGCGCGCCGCCGAGGCCGATCATCGCCCAGACCGGGTTGATCTCGGTCACCGCACTCAGATAGCCGACCCCGCCGCGCAGCACCGCGCCGGCCGAAACGGTGCCCGCCACCACCACGGCAAGCCCCACCAACAGCGCCAGCGACTGGCTGTTGAGCCCGGTGCCCACATAGGCGGCCTCGCCCGCCGCCTCGGGCAGGCGGGTGGAAAACTCGGCATAGCTGAGCGCGGTGGGCGCCGCGATGAGACCGGCCAGCAGAAAGGCAACCGGCGCCCAGACACCGGCATCGCCCGCCACCGCACCGACCAGAACATAGATGCCCGCGCCCACCATGACGCCGACGCCATAGGCGGTCAGCAGGCCCAATCCGATCCGTCGTTTCAATGGCGCGGCCATGATCCCTCTCCGGTGCAGCAACGGCCCGATCCTGTCGGCCCGGTTCCCACCTTACAGCGCATCAGGAGAATGACAGCCCGACCCGTCGCCGCATGGGCGGTGCGGGGCAGGCCTTAGCCCTTCAGCCGGTCGGGCAGACCATTGGCCCAGGCGCTGATCGTGCCGGCACCCAGACAGACCACCATGTCGCCCGGACGCGTCTGCTCGCGCACCAGCCGTTCCAGGTCCTCCTCGCTGAGGATGGCACGGGCATGGCGATGGCCGTGCCGGATCAGCCCGGCGACCAGCGCATCGCGATCGGCGCCGGGGATCGGTGCCTCGCCCGCGGCATAGACCTCGGCGATGGCGACCACATCGGCCTCGTTGAAACAGGCGCAGAAATCGTCGAACAGGTTGGACAGGCGCGAATAGCGGTGCGGCTGGTGCACGGCGATGACCCGGCCCTCGCTGGCCTGGCGCGCGGCTTTCAGCACGGCCGCGATCTCGACCGGGTGATGGCCGTAATCGTCGATGATGGTGACACCGTTCACCTCGCCCACCTTGGTAAAGCGGCGGTTGACGCCCCCAAAGGCGGCCAGCGCGGCGCGGATCTCGTCGGCCTTCATACCCAGATGACGGGCCACGGCCACCGCGCTCAGCGCGTTCGAGACGTTGTGATCGCCCGGCATCGGCAAGGTGCAGCCCTCGATCACCATGTCCTCGTGCTGCAGCAGGATGTCGAAATGGGCCACCCCGCCCTTGTAGGTCAGGTTGGTCGCGCGCACATCGGCCTGGGCGTTGAACCCGTAGGTGCGCACGCGGCGGTCGGTGATCCGGCCCACCAGCGCCTGCACCTCGGCATGATCGGTGCAACAGACGGCGATGCCGTAAAACGGGATGTTCGAAACGAAGTCGTAGAACCCCTGCCTGAGCGCCTCGATCGAGCCCCAGTGCTCCATATGCTCGGGGTCGATATTGGTAACGATGGCCACGGTGGCGGGCAGCCGGTTGAACGAACCGTCGCTTTCATCGGCCTCGACCACCATCCATTCGCCCTGCCCCATCCGTGCGTTCGAACTGTAGGCGTGGATGATCCCGCCGTTGATCACGGTCGGGTCGAACCCGCCCGCCACCATCAGCTCGGCCATCATGGTTGTTGTGGTGGTCTTGCCATGGGTGCCGGCGATGGCGATGTTGGATTTCAGCCGCATCAACTCGGCCAGCATATCGGCACGGCGCACCACCGGCAGGCCCTGCGCACGGGCGCCGTCCAGCTCGGGATTGCCCGGCTTGATCGCCGACGAGATCACCACCACGGCGGCGCCATCGAGGTTCTCGGCCCGCTGGCCTTCGAAGATCTCGGCGCCCAGCCCGGCCAGCCGCTCGGTGATCTTCGACCCCTTGAGGTCGGATCCCTGCACGCGGTAGCCCAGGTTCAAGAGCACCTCGGCGATGCCGGACATGCCGATCCCGCCGATGCCGACGAAATGGATCGGGCCGACATCCTGCGGAAGTTTGGTGGCAGGGGTCATGGTGTCTCCTTCTCGGCCAGCTGTTCGACCAGTCCGACCAGACGTTCGGTTGCATCGGGGGCGCCGGTGGACAGGGCCGCGTTGGCCATTTGCAGCGCCGCGTCCGGATGGGTCAGGACGGCCGCGATCTGCTCTGCCAGCGCGGCGCTGTCAAGGGCGCGCTCGGGGATCAGGATCGCCGCATTGGCGCCGGTCAGCGCGCGGGCATTGGCGGTCTGGTGATCGCCGGTGGCGGCGGCAAAGGGGATCAGGATCGAGGGGCGCCCGATCACGCTGATATCGGCAACGCTTGAGGCACCCGCGCGGCTGATCACCAACTGCGCCTCGGACATCCGCCGGGGCACATCGTGAAAGAAGGGTTGCACCTCGGCGTCGATGCCATGGGCGGCATAGAATTCGGTGACGCGCGCGCCATCCTCGTCGCGGGCCTGATGGGCCACGCGAATGTACTGGCGCAGCTCTTCGGGCAGGGCGGCAATGGCGCCGGGCACCACATCGCTGAGGATGCGCGCGCCCTGGCTGCCGCCCATCACCAGGATCGACATCGGATAGGGCCCGGGCGGGATATAGGCGGCCCCGGCCCGTTCCAGCACGGCGGCCCGCACCGGATTGCCCACATGCACGCCCTGGGCGCCCTCGGGCAGGTCGGTGGGCCAGACGCCGCAGGCGACACAGGCGACGCGGCGGGCAAACAGTTGGTTGACCCGGCCCAGCACACCGTTCTGTTCATGGATCATCCGCGGCAGCCTGAGCAGCGTTGCCGCCCCCAGCGCCGGGATCGAGGGATAGCCGCCGAAGCCCACCACCACATCCGGGCGGTCGCGGCGCATTTCCCAGGCGGTGGCGGCAATGCCCGCGGCAATGCGCGGCGCCACCATCGCCTTGGCCAGAATCCCGCCTCGGGCGAAGGTCGCGCTGGAGACTTGCGAGATCTCGGTCGTATGCGGAAAGCCGCCGGTATAGCGCGCGCCACGGGCGTCGGTGGACAGGCGCACCCGCCAGCCCTTGCGCAGCATCGCCTCGGCCAAGGCCTGGGCGGGGAACATGTGCCCCCCGGTCCCACCCGCCGCGATCATCAGGTATTTCCGCGTCATCCCAACCGCCTGTCTATCCGCGCCCGCGCAACAGATCGCCAAGCTCTCCCTGCGGGCGGGTGCGGGTGAAACACAGAAGCATGCCCACCGCAATACCACCCGCGATCAGCGAGGAGCCGCCATAGCTGACAAACGGCAGGGTCATGCCCTTGGCCGGCAGCAGGCGAACGGCCACGCCCATGTTGATCATCGCCTGAACGCCGAATGTGCAGGCAAGGCCGGTGCCCGCGAGGCGCAGGAACATGTCCCGTTCGCGCATCAGCCGCAGCAGCGAGCGCACCACGATCGAGGCATAGAGCGCGATGATGATAAGGACCAGAACCAGCCCGTATTCCTCGGCCGCGACCGCGATGATGAAATCGGTATGGGCATCGGGCAGCGACCATTTCACCTGCCCCTCGCCGACGCCGACACCGAACAGGCCACCCTCGCGGATGGCATTGGTGGCATAGCCCAGCTGGGTGGTGGGATCGACATCGGGGTTCAGGAACCCGTCGATGCGGCGGGCGAAATGCTCGGAACTGGAATAGGCGACCATGCCGCCCAGCACCACAACGCCAGCCATCGCCATCAACAGCAGCATCGGCGCACCGGCCACGAAATACATCACCCCCCAGCCGAACAGCACCAGACAGGCCTGCCCGAAATCGGGCTGCATCACCAGCATCAGCACGATCGCCACGCAGAGCGCAAAGGACCACAGCCGCCCCGGCGGGCCGTTGATTTCCTGCGAGGCGGCAAACAGCCAGGCGGCGACCACCATGAAACCGGGCTTGAGAAACTCCGAAGGCTGCACCGAGGCGAAACCGAGCGAGTACCAGCGCACAGCTCCCTTGCCGAAATCGGTGCCAAAGATCGGCAACAGCGCCAGCGCCACGAAGGCGCCCAGAAAGCCCAGCACCGCAAGGCGACGCACCAGCACCGGCGACATCATCGAGGTCAGCAGCATCGCCACGATGGCCAGCCCGCCGAAAAACGCCTGCCGCTGCACGTAATGGAACGGATCGAACCCGTTGCGCGCGGCCAGCGGCGGCGAGGCCGCAAGGCCCAGCAGCAGCCCGATCCCGAACAGGATCAGCACGCAGGACATCGACCATTTGTCGAGTGTCCGCCACCATTTGGGAAGAATAGGTTCGCCGCCCCGCTCGGGGACCGCGCCATATACCATCTCGGTCATGACACCACTGCCGCTTGCTGCCTCGTTCGCGCCCCTGTTCGGGGTCTTCGTGCCCGGTTTGCGCCGGATCTGGTGCAAGAGTACTGCAAAGGCGCCCATCGTGCCAGAGGCTTTGTCCGGCGCAGGCATTTCTCCGCCCCGGCGCGCGCAGGGCGGAGAGGCGGGATCAGCCGGCCTTGCGCTGGCGGTATTCCGCCACTGGCAGGCCGGCGATCCCCCAATGTTCCATCTCGACCTCGTCGATGACGACAAACGTGGTCTCGGGGTTCTTGTTCAGCACCTGCTTGAGCAGGTCGGTGACTCCAGCGATCAGCTCGGCCTTCTGCGCGGGCGTTGCGCCCTCGCGGGTGATCTTGATGTTGACATAGGGCATGTGGGTCTCGGGGTCCTTGTTGGTCTCGGGGTCCGGCGCGCACAAGCGCGCCGGAAAGGGTCAGAGAGGTTCCGAATGGAACACCTTGGCCAGGATCTGCCAGCGCCCGTCCTGCCGCACAAAGGTCAGGAAATCGGTGAAATAGCTGTCACCGATGGCGCAGTTCACTACCGCCCGCGCCGTATCCGGCCCGGCAAAGTCGATCGACTGGATGCGGTCGCGCCGCGCCTCGCCCTTGCTGGCGGGCGAGACCCGCTGATCGACCACCGCGAAATAGGTCTCCATGTCGCGGTAAAGCCAGTCGCCACCGGTGGCACAGGCATAGATCGCCTGCGGGTGGAAGACCTGCCGCAACCGGGCGCTGTCGGCATGGTGCAACCCGTCGAAATAGGTCCCGATCACCGCCTGAACGGCGGCAAAGGAGGCCTCCTCGGTGGTCATGCTCATCCCAACAGCCCTTCGGCCTGCATCGCGGCGCGGGTCGAGGGGCGCTCGGCCACGCGGGCGACCAGTGCCTTGAGATTGGGCACGCCGTCCAGAGACAGGCCCAGGAAGTTGGCCCAGTTAGTGACCACGAACAGGTAAGCATCGGCGACGCTGAACTGTGCCCCGTTCAGATAGTCGCGGCCATCGGCCAGCATCGCCTCGACCAGCTGCATCCGGCCATTGACCCGCTCGACCGCCGCGTCGCGCGCCTCGCCTTCCAGCGGCTTGCCCGAGAAGAACGGCCCAAACGCCTTGTGCAATTCCGAGGCGACGAAGTTCAGCTGCTCCTGCACCCGGGTCCGGCCCAGGCCACCGCCCTGCGGCACCAGCCCGGCATCGGGGTTACGCTCGGCGATCAGCTGCAGGATGGCGGCGCCCTCGGTCACGGTCTCGCCCCCGTCCAGCACCAGCGCGGGCACATATCCCTTGGGGTTGATGGCGCGGAAATCGCCGCCCGATGCGGTGGTGCCGGCGGCGGTGTCCACCTGCTCCAGCTCAAAGCTTTCGCCCGCTTCGATCAACGCGATGTGACTGGCCAGCGAACAGGCACCGGGTTTGTAATAGAGTTTCATCCGTTCCATCTCCTTTTGTCGGATTGCTCTGATGGGCTGGAAGTAATCACTCAGTTACCGAAGTAAACTTGATTTCTTTTTGTTACTCCTTTATCCGGTTACCCCACGGTTACCAGGTGAGAATCCAATGGCGCTCAAGATCACCCGCAACAAGGCCGCCCCCCTGCCCGGCCGCTGCCCGCTCAGCGAATGCATGAAGCTGTTGGGCGGCGCCTGGACCCCGAATGTGATCTGGTACCTCAGCGGCGGAGCACGGCGGTTCAACGAGCTGCGGGTCGATATCCCCGGCATCTCGGCAAAGATGCTGACCACCCGCCTGCGCGAGCTGGAACACAAGGGCGTGGTCCAGCGCGAGGTGCGCCCGACCTCGCCGCCCTCGGTCGAATACAGCCTGACCGATCTGGGCCAAGACCTGGTTCCCGCGATCCTGGCGATTGTCGATGTGGGTCACCGGCTCAAGAACCGGGATCAGTGTTCCGCAACCTCCTGACGCGCCCGCGTTTTGCGGCGCGTCACGTCGCGAACGGAACAGACGCACCCCCGACCCGCCGCCACCATCGCCCCGTTACCGGGGCAAGGGGCAAAGGGCATGCGTTATTCGACAGGGGTCATTCTGGTGGCAACCGCCGCGATGCTCTGGTCGCTGATGGGCCTTGCCATCCGCGAGATCGAAGTGGCCGGAACCTGGGCGATCCTGTTCTGGCGTTCGGCGGCGATGGTGCCCGCCCTGCTGGCCTTTTTTGTCTGGCGCAAACGCAAGCCGATCCTGCCCGCGCTGCGCGCCACCGGCCGGGCCGGGCTGATGGCGGGCTTTGGCCTGGTGGTCGCCTTTGCCGGCGCGATCTTTGCAATCCAGTCCACCACCGTGGCCAATGCCGTGTTCCTGTTCGCCGCCTCGCCCTTTCTGGCCGCCGCGCTCAGCTGGGTGGTGTTGCGCGAAACCGTGCGGCGCGCCACCTGGGCCGCCATCGCCATCGCCCTGATCGGCCTGGTGGTGATGGTGCGCGAGGGGCTGGCGCTGGGGGCGCTGGCGGGCAATCTGGCCGCGCTCGCATCGGCCATGGGGTTTGCACTTTTCACCCTGTCGCTGCGCTGGGGGCGGCTGGGCGACATGATGCCCGCCGTCGCCATCGGCGGCATGCTGTCGATGATGGTGGCGTTGGGAATGCTCGGGCTCACCGGCGAGCCGCTTTTGGTGCCTGCGCGCGACATCGCCATCGCCATGGCGATGGGCGCAGGGCTGCTGGCGGTGGGTATGGCGCTTTACACCATGGGCAGTCAGGTCGTGCCCGCCGCCGAACTGACGCTGATCACCATGATCGAATCCATGCTGGCCCCCGTCTGGGTCTGGCTGCTGCTGGGCGAAGAGGCCAGCGCCGGCACGCTCTGGGGCGGCGCGATCATCCTGGGCGCCGTGGCGCTCAACGCGCTCAGCGGCATGCGGCGCAAGCCGGTGATGCCACCGATGGCCTGACCCCCGATCACCTGCCCCCTTGCCAAATCGCGCGCGGTACGGCACCCCCGGGCAGATGCAGTTGAACACGATCATCCTGGGCGCCGGTGCCGCCGGCATGATGTGCGCGGCCCATGCGGGACCGGGCACGCTGGTGCTCGACCATGCCCGCGCGCCGGGGGAAAAGATCCGCATCTCGGGCGGTGGCCGCTGCAACTTCACCAATATGTATGCGGAACCCGAGAACTTCCTGTCGCAGAACCCGCATTTCTGCAAATCGGCGCTGGCCCGCTATACCCAGTGGGATTTCATCGACCTGATGAACCGCCACCACATCGCCTGGCACGAAAAGACGCTGGGCCAGCTGTTCTGCAATGGGTCGGCCAAACAGGTCATCTCGATGCTGCTAAGCGAGATGGAGCGCGCCGGAGCAACGCTCTGGCTGTCGACGACCCTCAAGGACCTGTCCCATGCCGATGGCCGCTTCTCCCTCACGGTCGAGCGTGAGGGCCGGACCGAACACCTGAGCGCGCGCAACCTGGTGCTGGCCACCGGTGGCAAGTCGATCCCCAAGATGGGCGCCACGGGGCTGGCCTATGACATCGCGCGCCAGTTCGGCCTCGGTGTCACTGAAACCCGCGCGGGCCTTGTCCCCTTCACTTTCCCCGAGAGTCGTTTTGCTCCGCTTGCCGGGCTTTCTTTACCCGCCCGCCTGTCGAACGCGCGCGCCACGTTCGACGAGGCGCTGCTTTTCACCCATCGCGGGCTCAGCGGCCCGGCGGTGCTGCAACTCTCCTCCTATTGGCGCGAAGGTGAGGAGATCGCGATCGATCTGGCCCCGGATCAGGACCTGTTCGCCGCGCTGCGCGACCAGCGGCAAGCCGCTGGGCGCCGCGACCTGACCACCGAACTGGCCCGCCACCTGCCCGCCAGGCTGGTCGAGTTCCTGGCACCACAACTGGGCCTCAAAGGCCGTCTTGCCGACCAGTCCGACAGCGCGCTCCGCGCGCTTGCCGAGACGCTGCGTGACTGGCGCCTGACTCCTTCGGGCACCGAAGGCTACCGCACTGCCGAGGTCACGCTGGGCGGGATCGACACCGACATGCTCGACTCCCGCACGCTCAGGTCGAAATCGCAACCCGGCCTCTACGCCATCGGCGAGGCGGTGGACGTCACCGGCTGGCTCGGCGGCTATAACTTCCAATGGGCCTGGTCCTCGGGCCACGCCGCCGGCACCGCGATCGCCAAAACGCAGCGCTGAGTGCAAGCGCCGATTCGAGGCTCTGCCTCGCGCTCCGGAGTATTTGCGGCGAAATGAAGCCCGGACAGTCCCCATATGTTCATTTCGCTCAAAATACTCCGGGGGAGTCACCGCAGGTGACGGGGGCAGCGCCCCCTACCCGTCCAGACGCTTTTGAACTTCGGCCATGAAATCTTCACCACGGCGTTCGAAATTGTCATATTGATCGAAGCTGGCCGCAGCAGGAGCCAACAGCACCGTATCGCCCGGCTCCGCCTCGGCCATGGCGCGGGCGACCGCTTCGTCCATGGTGGTGCAGACCTCGCTCTCGACCTCCAGTTGCAGCGCGAAACCGGCGGCCTCGCGCCCGATCACATAGGCCTTCAGAACCTCTGCCAAACCACCGTTCAGCGCCGCGATACCGCCCTCCTTTTGCAAGCCGCCACAGATCCAGCGGATCCGCTTGAACGCGCCCAGCGCCTTGAGCGCCGCGTCCACATTGGTGGCCTTGCTGTCGTTGACATAGGTGACCCCGCCCGCCTCGGCCACGATCTGGCTGCGATGCGGCAGGCCCGGATAGCTGCGCATCCCCGCCTCGATCGCCTTGGGGCTCAGCCCCAGCGCCCGGCAGGCGGCATAGGCCGCACAGGCGTTCTGGTGGTTATGCGCCCCCGGCAGGCCACGAATGTCGCGCAGGTCGATGGAGCCCGCCTGCCGCCCCTTGCGGTACTCGCTCAGATACCCCTTGCGCGCAAACACCTGCCAGCCCGGCCCGGTCAGCTTGCGGCTGACCGAGACCCGGATGACCCGGTCATCGCCCGGCCCTTCGGACATCTGGCCCGCCAGATACAGCCCCTCGGACTCGTCCACCCCGATCACCGCCCGATCCGGCCCGCCCTCGGCAAAGAGCCGGCGCTTGGCCGCGAAATACCCGCCCATGCCGCCGTGGCGATCCAGATGGTCGGGCGAAAGATTGGTGAACACCGCCACATCCGGCGTCAACGCGCGGGCCAGATCGGTCTGATAGCTGCTGAGTTCCAGCACCACGACCGAGCCCTCCTCTCCCGGCTCGATATCCAGCACCCCGCGCCCGATATTGCCCGCCAGTTGCACGGGCCGCCCGGCCTCGCTCAGGATGTGGTGGATCAGCGCCGAGGTGGTCGACTTGCCGTTCGAGCCGGTCACCGCCACCACGCGGGGCAGCGTGTCGAACCCGTCCCATTCAGGCCCCGCGAACGACCGGAAGAAGAGGCCGATATCATTATCCACCGGCACCCCGGCCTCCAGCGCGGCGGCCACCACCGGGTTCGGCGCGGGATAGAGATGCGGGATGCCCGGCGACACGATCAGACAGGCGGTATCGTCCCGGACGCCCTGCTTGCGCAGGTCGCGGATGGTGAACCCCTCGCCCTCGGCCGCCTCGCGCGCCGCCGGGTTGTCATCCCAACACAGCGCCTCGGCGCCGCCCGCGCGCAAGGCCCGCGCCGTGGCCAGACCCGAGCGGCCCAGACCCAGAACCGCCACATTGGCGCCCGCAAACCCTTTGACCGGGATCATGCCCGCCCTCCCTCAAACCCGTTTCGCGCCACCCTGTACCCGGTCAGGGGCGGATTGCAAGCGGGGCTAGTCGGGCTTTTCCGAGAGAAATAGCTCCAGATTTGCCCGTACGGTCTGCGTACTCGGATGCTCCACCCCCAGCGCCTTTTCACATATCTCCAAGGCCTGGCGGTACAGTGGCTCGGCCTCGTCATACCGTTCGGTCGAATCCAGCAGTCCGGCAAAGTTGTTGAGGCGGGTGGCATAATCGGGATGCGCCTCCCCCAGAGTCCTGTGTGTGATCTCAAGCGCTTGACGGTAAAGTGGTTCGGCCTCCTCGTACCGTCCCGTAGCTTTGAGCAACACAGCCAAGTTGTTGAGGCGGATCGCAAAGTCAGGGTGCTCCTCCCCCAGAGTCTTTTGCGTGATCTCAAGCGCTTGGCGGTAAAGTGGCTCGGCCTCCCCATATCGCTCCGTCGTTCCAAGCAACTCCGCCAAGTTGTTGAGGCGGGTGGCATAGACGGAATGCGACTCTCCCAGCGTCTTGCTTGTGATCTCTAGCGCCTGACGGCAAAGCGCCTCGGCCTCTTCAAACCGCAGCATATCTTGCAATAATCCCGCTAAATTGTTTTGGGCAGTCGCGTAACGATAATGCTCCTCACCCACCACCTTGCCGATTATTGTCATTGCTTCACGGTAGAGCGGTTCTGCCGCCTCATACCGCCCCCTATCGTGAAGTAGGCCAGCTAGGTTTAGAAGATCTATCCCGTAGTCAGGGTGTTCTAAACCAAGCGCTTCGCGATCAATTTCGAGAGCCTGACGATATAGCGACTCAGCTTCATCATATCTTGCGGTCGCCCGAAGAACTTCCGCCAAGTTGTTAAGTCGCGTTGCATACCCGGGATGATTGAAACCATGTTTCTCGGGAAAACTCACCAATACCTGTCTATAGATCGCCTCTGCCTCGGTAAATCGCGCCTCCGCCAAGTAGCGGCCAGCTACTTCAAGCGCTTCGTTCTCGTAGTCATACCCGCCTACAGCACTGAGCCTTGAGAGAGTAAAGGCAGCTTTATCAGTCAGCGCCTTTCCGTTCAGTCCAGTGGCCCTGGACAGAGTTTCTACATAGCCTTTGTCGGACACCAAGACCGTGCGAAGGATCGCATCAAGGTCTTCTCTATCTGTATCACTCATCATGGGCGATGACATCGGCAACTACCAGTTTGGCAAATTTCTCGCTAACATCTTCAAATTCCAGTCCCTCTCGCGACAGGTAGTCCTTGATGATTTCTTCGGCCAGCTTGAGCTTCTTTTCTTCTCCAATCCCCCTGTTCAGCAGAGACTTGGAAATGTTCTTGGCTTCAAGTTCCAGGACGTCGATATCTTCGCGCAGACAATGCACGCGCACTTTCACTGTAGGTGGAATCTTTGGGGGCTTTCCATCAATGCGCATGAGCATTACTGGCTCTGTCGCATTGAACGCTTGACCAAAAAGGTTCGGACCCTCCGCCGGATTGAAAGACCAACGATTGTTGCCTTCGCTGTCAACCGAGTGTTCGACCAAAGTTCCGCTGTGGCGAATTTCCCGTGTAGAGTTTTTCTCAACCGCTCCGGCAGCTTTTCCAGTCGCCTTGAATTGAGCGCCACCTGACACCCCGGTAGGCTTGACGTTGGCTTCGACCGAACCCTCGACCGAGCCTTCCAGTTCGGTCTTTCGAACCTCTGTCAGCTTCGCTTCCATGTTCAGACGATCGCGACGAACCCGAGAGCGCGGCACATTGATTGGCGCCTCGGCGATTACCACGATATCCGCCTTTTTCAGCCGCAGTTTGAAGCGAACCGATTGGCTGGGGTCGCCTCCGAACACTGCTTCCTGAAACCTGACATGCAGGAAAAGATCAGATTGCTGGTCTTCCTCTGAAAAACCAGTATACCACGCCTCGATCGAAACTATTTCACCGAGAGACTTCTTAAAGTTCGAGGTCATTGTAACTCCTGAATCAACTCAGAGTTTCTTCAAGAACCAAGAAAAGTCCAGCCAAAGCTATTTTTTCCATCCCGTACAAAACGGTCAATCCCCCTCGCAGAGCAGGGACAAAACGGTCAATTCGGTGTACGAAAGGCCCGCCTCAGCGGACCTTGAGTGTGGCCAGCCCGATCATCGCCAGGATCAGCGAGATGATCCAGAACCGGATCACGATGGTGGGTTCGGCCCAGCCCTTTTTCTCGTAATGGTGATGGATCGGGGCCATCAGGAAGACCCGCTTGCCGGTGCGTTTGAAGTAAAGCACCTGGATGATGACACTCAGCGCCTCGACCACAAAAAGCCCGCCGACGATGGCCAGCACCAGCTCGTGCTTCGTCGCGACCGCAATCGCGCCCAGCGCGCCGCCCAGCGCGAGGGAGCCGGTATCGCCCATGAACACGGCCGCAGGGGGCGCGTTATACCACAGAAAGCCCAGCCCGGCGCCAAACAGCGCTGCGGTGAAGATCAGGATCTCTCCGGTCCCCGGCACGTAGTGCACGTCGAGATATTCGGTGAAATCGACCCGCCCCACCGCATAGGCGATCACGCCCAAAGTCGAGGCCGCGATCATCGCGGGCATGATCGCCAGCCCGTCCAGCCCGTCGGTCAGGTTGACCGCGTTGGCCGAGCCGACGATGACGCAGATCGCAAACGGCACATAGAGCAGGCCCAGATTGATCAGTGTGTCCTTGAACACCGGCAGCGCCAGCTGGTTCTGCAATTCGGCCGGGTGGTTGTAGCTGGCCCAGAGCGCGGCGATCACCGCGATGATTACGCCCAGCGCCAGCCGCATCTTGCCCGATACGCCCTTGGTGTTCTGTTTCGACACCTTGGCATAGTCGTCGGCAAAGCCGATCAGCGCATAGGCCAGCGTCACGAACAGCACCATCCAGACAAACGGGTTGTCCCAGCGCGCCCAGAGCAGCGTCGAGGTCAACAGCGCCCCCACGATCAGCAGACCGCCCATGGTCGGCGTGCCCGCCTTGGAGAAATGCCCCTCGGGGCCGTCGTCGCGGATCGGCTGGCCCTTGCCCTGCTTGCGGCGCAGCACGTTGATCAGCGGGCGCCCGAACAGGAACCCGAAGATCAGCGCCGTCATGAAGGCCCCGCCCGCGCGGAAGGTGATGTAGCGGAAGAGGTTCCAGACATCCCCCCCGTCCGACAGGGCGGTCAACCAGTATAGCATGCGACGGCGTCCTTGTTACGTTTCCGACTGTTTCGATCCGGCCCCATGGCCCATTTCACGCAGCCCGTCAACAAGACGGGCCAATCCCATGCTGAGCGAGCCCTTGACCAGCACCGCATCGCCCGGCGCGACCAAGGCGGGCAGTTCGGCCAGCATCTCAGCGCCGGTCTCGGTCCAGCGCCCGCGTTTTGCCTCGGGCAAAGCATCGAACAGGGCGCGCATCAGCGGCCCGATGCAATGGACCTGGTCGACCCGCTCCATCGCCGGCAGCGCGGCCAGACCGGCATGCAGCGGCAGCTCCTCGGGACCCAGCTCCTTCATGTCGCCCAGAAACGCGACCCGACGGGTGCCCGGTGTGCCCGCCAGCACCTCAAGCGCGGCCCCGACCGAGGTGGGGTTGGCGTTATAGCTGTCGTCGAACAGGGTCACCGGCCCGCCCGCGAGAGATATCGTTTCACGCGCGCCGCGCCCCTTGTAGGGCGTCCAGCGCTCCAGCCCTTGCAGCGACTGCCCCGCATCAGCCCCCAGCGCATCGCAGCAGGCCAGGGCACCCAGCGCGTTCATCGCGAAATGCGTTCCCGCCGATTGCAGGGTGAAACTGACGGGGCCAGCCGGAGTGTCGGCGCGGGCATGGGTCATCCCATCCGCCACCTCGACCCCGGTCAGGCGATAGTCTTGCGCGGCACGCCCGAACGAGAGCTGCCGGGCGCCCCGAGCAGCGGCGCGCAGGATATCCGCCTCGGCGATATCGGCGTTAAGCACCGCCACGCCGCCGGGTTCCAGCCCCTCCATGATCGCGGCCTTCTCGCGCGCGATACCTGCCACGTCGTCAAAGGCCTCCAGATGCACCGCCGCGACGGTGGTGACCATCGCCACATGCGGGCGGGCCTGGCGGGCCAGCGGAGCGATCTCGCCGGGATGGTTCATGCCGATCTCGATCACCGCAAATTCGGTGTCGCGCGGCATTCGCGCCAGCGTCAGCGGCACGCCCCAGTGGTTGTTGTAGCTGGCGACACTGGCATGGGTGCGACCCTGAGCACCAAGCATGGCGGCCAGCATTTCCTTGGTCGAGGTCTTGCCGACACTGCCGGTGACCGCAACCACCCGCGCCTGTGCGCGGGCGCGCCCGGCGCGGCCCAAAGCTTCAAGCCCGGTCTGCACGTCATCGACCAGCAACAGCCGCCCGTCCTCACCCACGCCTTCGGGGATGCGCGAGACCAGCGCGGCGCCCGCGCCCTTGTCCAGCGCCTGCGCCACAAAGTCATGCCCGTCGCGGGCGGCGGTCAGCGCGACGAAGAGATCGCCGGGCGCAATGGTGCGGGTGTCGATCGAGATGCCGCTGACCTGCCAGTCGCCCAGGGCACGGCCCCCGGTGGCCTCGGCGGCCTCGGCTGCGGTCCAGAGGGTCATGCCAGCCGTCCTTCCAGTGCGGCCACCGCGATGCTGGCCTGTTCCACATCGTCAAAGGGCAGCACCTGGTCGCCCACAACCTGCCCGGTCTCATGTCCCTTGCCGCAGATCAGCAAGGCATCGCCGGGTTCCAGCGTGTCGACACCGCGCAGGATCGCCTCGGCCCGATCGCCCACTTCGGTGGCACCGGGGGCGCCCTGCATCACGGCGGCGCGGATCAGGGCGGGGTCCTCGCTGCGCGGATTGTCATCGGTGATGATGACGATATCGGCATTTTCCACCGCAGCCTTTCCCATCAGCGGGCGCTTGTACGGGTCACGGTCGCCGCCGGCACCGACGATGGCCACCAGACGCCCCATCACATGCGGGCGCAGCGCCCTGAGCGCAGTGGCGACCGCATCAGGCGTATGGGAGTAATCGACAAAGACCGCCGCGCCATTGGCGCGGGTTGCGGCCAACTGCATCCGGCCCCGGACAGTGCCCAGATGCGGCAGGGTTTCGAACACCCGTTCGGGCGCACCGCCGCTGGCGATGACCAGCCCGCAGGCCAACAGGATGTTTTCCGCCTGGAAACCGCCGATCAGGTCAAGCCGCGCCTGATAGGCCTTGCCCCGCCACGAGAACAACAGGTCCTGCCCGGTGGCGTCGAACCGCTGGTTGGTCAGGCTCAGATCGCAGGGGCCGCGCCCGACGGTCAGCACGTTCTGGCCGCGCGCGGCGGCAATGGCGCGCATCTCGGCGCCCTTGGGGTCGTCCATGTTGATCACGGCCACCCCGTCAGGCGGCAGCACACGGCGGAACAGCCCCGCCTTGGCCGCGAAATAGGCCTCGAAGGTTTCGTGATAATCCAGATGGTCCTGGGTGAAATTGGTGAACCCGGCAGCCTTGAGCACCACCCCATCGAGCCGCCGCTGTTCCAGCCCGTGGCTGGAGGCCTCCATCGCCGCATGGGTGACCCCGTTTGCGACCGCCTCGGCCAGACAACGATGCAGGGTGATCGGTTCAGGCGTGGTATGGGCCAGCGGCGCGGTCCAGGCGCCCTCGACCCCGGTGGTGCCGAGGTTGACCGCATCATGGCCCAGCTCGGTCCAGATCTGGCGCACGAAGGTCGAAACCGAGGTCTTGCCATTGGTGCCGGTGACCGCGACCATGGTGGCAGGCTGCGCCCCGAACCACAGCGCGGCCGTCAGGGCCAGCGTCTGGCGCGGGTCCTCGACCACCACCAGCGCCGCCTGCGAGGCGGCCAGTTCGGCGGCCGCGATACGGGCGCCCTCGGCATCGGTCAGGATGGCGCTTGCGCCCATCCGCAGGGCGTATTGGATGAAGTCTCCGCCATGCACCCGGCTGCCGGGCAGGGCCGCGAACAGGAACCCCTCGCGCACCAGACGGCTGTCGACCGCCAGCCCCGAAATATCGGGGTCACGCCCGCCCCGGGCGGTCAGCGCCAGTTGGCTCAGTCTGCGTCGCGTGTCGCCCATGGCGCCCTCACCTCATGTTCAGTTCGAGGTGAGCGTATAGCCAGCCCCCTGCCCGGGCTCAAGCTGTGGCCTGAGACCCAGAAGCGGTGCGACCCGGCCGATCAGTTCGGCGGCCACCGGCACCGCGGTCCAACCGGCGGTGCGGCGCTTTTCGCCATAGGCCAGGATCGAGGGTTCATCCAGCGTCACCACCAGAACGTATTTCGGGTCCGAGGCCGGGAACAGGCTGGCAAATGTGGCGATCACCTTGTCGTCGTAATAGCCGCCGCGCGGTTTGGGCTTGTCGGCGGTGCCGGTCTTGCCGCCCACCTGATAGCCCGGCACCTCGCCAAAGCTGGCGGTGCCGCTGGTGACCACCTTGCGCAGCATCGCCCGCGCCTGACGCGCGGCATTTTCCGACATCACCCGGGGACCGTATTGCGGGCCTTTCTGTTTCAGCACCGTGGGGCTGACATATTGCCCGCCATTGGCGATGGCCGCATAGCCCGCCGCCAGATGCATCGGGCTGGTCGACAGGCCATGGCCATAGGAAATGGTGACGGTGCTCAGCTCGCCCCAGGTCTTGGGCTTGAGCGGCTGCCCGCCCGAGGCCTCGACGATCTCGAACGGGGTCGGGTCGAACATGCCGAGGCTGTTCAGGAAGGCCTGCTGACGCTCGGCCCCGATCTGCAGCGCCAGCCGCCCAGTGCCCCGGTTCGAACTGTGCACGATCACGTCGGCGATGCTGATCTTGCCGTAATTCTTGTTGTTGAACTCGCCGATCGGGAACTTGCCGATCCGCATCGGCCCCGAGGTGTCGATGATGGTGTCGGAATTGACCAGCCCCAGATCGACCGCCTGCGCGGCGGCGAAGATCTTGAAGACCGAACCCAGCTCGTACACCCCCTGCACATAGCGGTTGAACAGCGGGCTGTCCGAAGGGTCAAAGCCGCTGGTGGGCGGGCGCGGCCGGTCATTGGGATCGAAGGAGGGCAAGGAAGAGGCGGCCACCACCTCGCCCGTATGCACATCCATCAGCACGGCCGAGGCGCCCTTGGCGCTCATGATCTTCATGCCGCCGTCCAGCACCTGTTCCATCGCCGCCTGCACCGTCAGGTCCAGCGACAGCTGAAGGGGCTTGGCGCCATTGGCCGGATCGCGCAGATAGCCGTCGAACTGTTTTTCCACGCCCGCAACGCCGATCACCTCGGCCGCGTCGACGCCCTCGCGGCCAAAGCCCGCGCCGCCCAGAACATGCGCGGCCAGGCGGCCATTTGGATAAAGCCGCATCTCGCGCGGGCCAAACAGCAGACCGGGATCGCCAATGTCATGCACCGCCTGTTTCTGCTCGGGGCTGATGCGTTTCTTGATCCAGATGAACTTGCGCTTGCCCGAGAAGTCGCGCACCAGCCGATCCTTGTCCAGATCGGGGAAGATGCGGACAAGCCCCTCGGCGGCGGCGACCGGGTCGACCATCAGCGGCGGCTGAGCATAAAGCGAATGGGTCTCGAAATTGGTGGCCAGCAGCCGGCCCTCGCGGTCGACGATATCGGCCCGCTGCGCGGCGATGGTGGCGCCGGTGGCGCTGGCCAGCGGTTCCTGCGCCTCGGACGAGGCCAGCATGCCCATGCGGGCACCGACCACCGAGAAGGCACAGAAGAAGAACACGCCCAGCACCAGCAGCCGCCCCTCGGCGCGGGCGCGCGACCGGTCCTGCATCTCTTCATGCCGCAGGCGGATGTTCTCGCGTTCGATCAGATCCGGGTTCTCGCCCTTGGCGCGGGCATGCAGGACACGGGCAAGCGGGCGCAGAGGGGTGCGGATCATGGCTGTTGCTCCGGCGGCAGGGTTCCGGCGTCCGAGAAGTTCGACACGTCGATCCCGTTGATGATCGGCAGGGCGGGATCCTCGGCATACATGATTTCCGAGACCCGCCCGAACTGGTCGGCGCGCATGGGCAACAGGCCCAGACGCTCGAAGTTCAGGTCGGCCAGCTCGCGCAGCCGGTCGGGACGGTTGAGATAGGCCCATTCGGCACGCAAGACGCTCAGCCGGACCTGGGCCTCGCCGATCTGGCGTTGCAGGCGCTGGGTGTCTTTCAGCACTTCCTGGGTGCGGTAATTCTCCTGATAGGCCCAGAGTGCCAGCCCCAGAACCGCCAGAGCGGTCAGCACATAGATCACACTTCTCACCGCGTTCCCCCCTTGAGTTGCGGCATGCCGATGGATTTGGCATCGACCGCGCCCGCCGGCGCGTCGGTGCGCAGCGCGACCCGCAGCTTGGCAGAGCGCGCGCGCGGGTTCTCGGCCAGTTCCTGATCGTCGGGGCCGATGGCCTTGCGGCTCAGCAGTTCGAATTGCGGCGCGTCCTCGACGGTTTCGGGCGCATAGCGGTTGGCCCGCCCGCTGCGTCCCGCCCGCGCCTGGAGGAAGCGCTTGACCATCCGGTCCTCGATCGAATGAAAGGTGACGACCGCCAGCTTGCCGCCCGGTTTCAGCGCCCGTTCAGCGGCCATCAGCCCCTCGAACAATTCGTCATATTCGGCATTCACCGCGATGCGCAGCGCCTGAAAGCTGCGGGTGGCGGGGTGGGACTGGCCCGGCTTGGGACGGGGCAGACAGCTTTCGACGAGAGCGGCCAGTTGCAGCGTCGTTTCGATCGGCGCCTCGGCGCGCGCCTTGACGATGGCCCGCGCGATGCGGCGGCTGGCGCGCTCTTCGCCATAATGAAACAGGATATCGGCCAGATCGGCCTCGGTCGCGGTGTTGACCAGATCGGCCGCACTCGGCCCCTCCTGGCTCATCCGCATGTCCAGCGGTCCATCCTTCATGAAGGAAAACCCGCGCTCGGCCAGATCGAGCTGCATCGAGGAGACCCCGAGATCGAGCACCACGCCATCGAGGTCGCTGGCATATTCGTCCATGCGGGAAAACACGCCCTGCTGCATCACCAGCCGGTCGCCATAGTCTTTGGCCCAACCCGCCGCCAGTTCAAAGGCCAGCGGATCGCGGTCCACCGCAATGACGCGGTCAGCCCCGGCGGCCAGCAGACCACGGGTATAGCCCCCGGCGCCAAAGGTGCCGTCCAGCCAGATCCCCGATACCGGCGCCACCGCCGCCAGAAGCGGGCGCAGCAGAACGGGGATGTGAGGGTCGTCAGAGGGAGGGGCAGCGGTTCGGGACATGACCTCAGCTGCCCCCGGCACCGTCGAGATATTGCATCGGATCGAAATCCTCGGGCAGCTCGTCCAGCCACTCCTCGGCTGCGGCCAGCTCTTCCTGGTCATAGGTGGCCGGGTTCCAGATCTGGAACGTGTCGCCCGCGGCGATAAAGAAGGCCTCGTCTTCCAGCGCGATCTTGGTGCGCAGCTTGGCGGGCAGTACCAGGCGCCCGGTCTCGTCGACGCTGGTGGGAAAGGATTGTCCATGGAACATGCGCTGGAGCATCTTGCGCTCCATCGAGCCGCGCGGCAGTGCGTCGATCTTGGCATCGACCTCGTCGATCGCCTCCATCGTGTAGCATTCGAGGAACTTGCGGCGGTGGTCGCCGTAAACGATCACCAGCTCGGGGTTGCCGCCGGATTGCCAGTTCGGGTCGCCCGCCTCCAGAACACGGCGAAACGAGGCGGGAATGGACACCCGCCCCTTGCTGTCAACCTTATGGTTGCTTTCGCCTCTGAACCTGCGCGCCAAGCTGACTGTCCCTTTCGCCTGCGCCCCAATTGAATTTCCGTCCCCAGAAACGAGAAAACGGCGGGTTGATCTGCTGCCACTGATCAACCCGCCGCCTTAGCCCGCTTTGCGGGGTGTCCGACTGCACGCGCCACCTGGGGGGATGTCTGCTCGCTCGCGCGCCGGATCTCTTGGTTCGATGAAAGCGAAGTGCCTGTATGAAACCTTGTTATTCTTGGTTGGGGTCGTTTGGTGCCCCTGTCGCCTCGTCCTCATCGGATGAACAAGGGATGCCATGGGAAAACATGGAAATCAACACCAATCTGCGGGTCTCGATTCTATACAGATGAGAACATTTTAAGAACAAAATCAAGATATCGCACCCTGACCCACGATAATTAGACAGAAGTGACCATCGTTACCCTAGATATAGACAAAATTGACCCCTCCCAAAATTTCCCCTGAATTCCCAAAAAATTTCTACATCTTGGGGAGAACGCGCAAATGTTCTTGTTATGTTTCGATTTCCCTCGCGAATCACCCACCAAACCATGTTGTTTCCGCGTTGAATCGGCCGATACGATATTCCCTCCCACGAATTCCCATAAAGGCGCACCATCTCTCCGTCCGCGCGCCCGGCACGGCCGAGTCGGAACACAGGCCGGACCGTCAGCGGTTTTTTTCGCGCTCAAAAACAATTCACGCCGCGTAAGTCTCAGCCGTTCGCCCTTGGGTGGTTTTCTTGCCCGAAAATACACCTACTGTCGCCGGTCGGCGAAACATCAATAAAATATGGACCTTTCGGCGATTCCCGAACTTATCCAACCAATCTATGCACTTGCTGCATAGCAGCATTGAATCGAAGAGCTATTGTGCACCTGCAGCAATCACCTATCTTCAGCCTCAAGCAAGCGCCACAACACGGCGCAAACCAAACGGATACGGATGATGACCATGGCTGTGACGAGCGAACATAGCACCCTGAAAGGCCACCACGGCCTTGGCGTTCTGGCGCTGATCGAAGCCGCGCGGAGCCGGTTTGCCCAGCATCGCGTCTATCGCCAGACGGTGAATGAACTGTCGGCGCTGTCCGGTCGGGAACTGGCCGATCTGGGCCTGCACCGGTCGATGATCAAACGCGTCGCCCTGCAGGCGGCCAAGGAATACACGGCGCGCTGAGCGCCACGAGTTTTCGGAATCAGGCCCTTCTCCTCCTCCCTGGGGCCTGAGACTACGCGGCGGCATCCTCCTCCTCCCTGATGCCGCCGCACTAATACCGGCAAAGAAAGCCGGACGCGGATACACCGGGCTCTCCTCCTCCCTGCCCGGTGTAGAAAGCGCGCGGCGGTGCTCTCCTCCTCCCTGCACCGCCGCGACCCTCATACCGGGCGATGGTCCGGAACGGATACATTCGGGCGCCTCCTCCCTGCCTGGATGTTGCAATGAACGGCGGTGCCCCCTCCTCCTCCCTGGGCGCCGCCGTTTTTTCGTTTGAACGGCCTTCATGTCGCGGACAAAGGCAGCTTCTGACGCATTCCGACGCTTCGACATTCCTGCTTGCTGCTTCTATCCTGAGCAGGAAGACCCCATATCGAGGCGCATCAGCATGAAATTCATCCATCTGACCGACATCCATCTGATGCCCCCGGGGCAGAGCGTGAGCGGCAGCGATCCCATCGAAAAGCTGTCAAAGGTGTTCGAGGACATCGCCACATGGCATTCCGATGCCGAATTCTGCGTTGTCTCGGGCGATCTTGCCGATCTGGGGGACAGGGAGTCTTATGAATGGCTGCGGCAGCGGTTGGCGCATTTCCCGGTTCCGGTCTTCCTGATGCTGGGCAATCATGATGTGCGCGAGACCTTCATAAGCGTCTTTCCCGACCATCCGCGCGATGCAAACGGGTTCATCCAGCATGCCCATACGGCCGGAGGAGCGCGGTTCCTGTTTCTCGATACCCTGACCGGCGGGCCGGATATCCATGACGGAGAGCTGTGCAACGACCGGCTGGCCTGGTTCGCGGCCGAGCTAGAGCGGGCGGGCGACATGCCGGTCTATGTGTTCCTGCATCATCCGCCCTTCGACATCGCGATCCCCTATGTCGACGAGATCAAGCTGCGCCAGCCCGACGCATTCCATGCCGCGTTGCAGGCAGGGCGCAACATCCGCCACATCTTCTATGGTCACGTACACCGCACCACCTATGTGAACTGGCGCGGCTATCCGTTTACCTCCTTGCCCAGCACCAACCACCAGGTGCCGCTGATCCCAGAGCGCGAGGGCCAGGAACACAGCGCCGAGCCTCTGGCCTATGGCGTCGCCACCATCGAGGGCGATCAGTTCACCCTGCATGTGGACCATTACCTGGGCAAGCCCGGCGCCTAGATGGAGCTTTTGTGGATCCTGATGGTCCTGCTGTCCGCGGTGACCCATCCGTTGCGGGATCTGACGCTGAAGGGGGTGGCCCATCCGGTGTCCTGCTATACCGGCGTCTGCCTGTCCTGGGTGGTCTTTGCCGGGGCGCATATGGTGCTCGGCGGACAGGGCGCCGCCCTGCCCGCGCAGGTCTGGCCGCTGGTGGCGGTCTCTGGGCTGGGACTGACGGTCTATTATTACGGCACCTTGTCGGCACTGCGGCGCGGCAACCTGTCGGCCTATTACCCGATCGTGCGCTCCTCTCCGCTCGCGATCGCCGCGCTCAGCTGGCTGGCATCCGGGCAGAGCTATTCCTGGGCGGCGCTGTCGGGAATGGCGCTGATCATCCTGTCCGGGCTGATGATCCAGCGGGGCAACGGGCGGCTGCTGGACGATCCGCGCGCCTTTGCCATGGCGCTGATGGCCATGCTGGGTTCAGCCGCCTATTCGATCTCGGACGCCACCGCGATGCAAGCGACCACCAGCGCGCCCTTCCTGTTCTGGACCTATGCCCTGGTTACGCTGGCGATGACGGCACTGCGCGCATGGGAGGATCGGGGCAGCTCGGCGCCGCTTTTGGGGGTGGTGCGTGGATGGGTGCAAAACCCCTGGCGCATCCTGTTTGCCGGCCTGTCCTCTTACCTGTCCTACCTGCTGATCCTGCGGGTCTTCCAACTGGGCGCCGAGGCGGCGGCGGTCAGCGCGGTCCGGCAGGTGTCGATCCCGGTTTCGGTAATCCTGGCGGCGCTGGTACTGAAAGAGCCGCGCGGCCTGCGCCGCCTGGGCTGGGCGGTGCTGATCGCCATCGGCATCGCGATGATCGCGCTGCAATAGGCGGCAGGCCGCGCGCGCTCAGAACGGAACGTCGTCGGGCGCGCAAAGAAAGCGGGCCACCACCTTCTTCAGACCGGCCTTATCGAACGCGACCTCGACCTTGTCCCCTTCGACCCCGACCACGCTGCCATAGCCGAATTTCTGATGAAAGACGCGCGCGCTCAGGGTGAAGCTGGCCACCGCGGCAAGGTCGATCACCGTATTGCGGCTTTCGCGCGGTTGCGAGAGGCCATGCTGGCCCTGACGCGCCTGGAGCCGTTTCCAGCCGGGCGAGTTATAGCCATCGGCGGCAGCTGCACGACTCTCGATACCCGGCGAACTCAGACCACCGCCATAAAGGCCGGGCGGGGTCAGCACCTCGACATGATCCTCGGCAATTCGTCGATGAACCGCGAAGGCAGCGCGTTCTGCCACTGGCCGAACACCCGCCGGTTGGCGGCAAAGGAGATGGTACAGACCTCCTCGGCGCGGGTGATGCCCACATAGGCAAGCCGCCGCTCCTCCTCGAGCCCCTTGAGGCCGCTTTCATCCATCGAGCGCTGCGAGGGGAACAGCCCGTCCTCCCATCCCGGCAGGAAGACGGCGGGAAACTCCAGCCCCTTGGCCGCGTGCAGCGTCATGATCGAGACCTTGGCGCCGCCGCTGTCCTGTTCGTTGTCCATCACCAGGCTGACATGTTCCAGAAACCCTTGCAGGTTCTCGAAATTGTCGAGCTGGTTGACCAGTTCCTTGAGGTTTTCCAGCCGCCCCGGCGCCTCGGGCGTCTTGTCGTTCTGCCACATGGCAGTATAGCCGGATTCGTCCAGGATCACCTGCGCCAGCTCGATATGCGACATCTCGGGCGCGCCGAACTGGATCGGCGCGGCGCCGTCCTCGATCACCGAGTCGTCGTCGATCTCGATCCGTGGCCCGCGCGTCAGCGCGGCCCAGCGGGCCAGCCCGTCGGTCAACTCGCCCAGCGCCTTGCCGCCCTTGCCCTTGATCAGGCCGTTCTCCACCGCGATCCGGGCGCCCTCGACCAGCGAGACTCCGTTCTCGCGCGCGACGGCGCGAATGGCCTGTTGCGCCTTGTCGCCAAGGCCACGCTTGGGCGTGTTCACAATCCGCTCAAAGGCGAGGTCGTCCTCGGGGCTGGTGACCAGCCGGAAATAGGCCATGGCATCGCGGATCTCCATCCGCTCGTAGAAACGCGGGCCGCCGATCACCTTGTAAGGCAGGCCGATGGTCAGGAACCGGTCCTCGAACGCGCGCATCTGATGCGCCGCGCGCACCAGGATCGCCATTTCATCCAGCGAGATCGGCCGTACGCCCCGTGTGCCGCCCTGCATCGCCTCGATCTCTTCGCCGATCCAGCGGGCCTCTTCCTCGCCGTCCCAATGGCCGATCAGGCGGACCTTTTCGCCCTCTTGCGCATCGGTCCACAGCTCCTTGCCCAACCGCCCCTCGTTGCCACGAATGACGTTGGAGGCCGCCGCAAGGATATGCGGGGTCGAGCGATAGTTCTGTTCCAGCCGCACCACATGGGCGCCGGGAAAATCCTTTTCGAACCGCAGGATATTGCCCACCTCGGCACCGCGCCAGCCATAGATCGACTGGTCGTCATCGCCCACGCAACAGATGTTGCGATGCCCGCCCGCCAACAGCCGCAGCCACAGATACTGGGCGATATTGGTGTCCTGATACTCGTCCACCAGCACATAGCGGAACCAGCGCTGATATTGCTCCAGCACATCCGGGTGGGTCTGGAAAATGGTCACCATATGCAACAGCAGGTCGCCGAAATCGACCGCGTTCAACTCGCGCAGGCGGGTCTGGTACTGGGCATACAGCTCGGGTCCGCGATGGTTATAGGCGCCGGCCTCGGCGGCGGGCAGCTTGTCGGGCGTCAGCGCCTTGTTCTTCCAGCCGTCGATGATATTGGCGAGCAGCCGCGCGGGCCAGCGCTTGTCGTCGATATTGGCGGCCTGCACCAGCTGCTTGAGCAGGCGCAGCTGGTCGTCGGTGTCGAGAATGGTGAAGTTCGATTTCAGATCGACCAGCTCCGCATGCCGGCGCAGCAGCTTGACACAGATCGAATGAAAGGTGCCCAGCCAGGGCATGCCCTCGGCGGGCTGGCCCAGCAGGCGGCCGACGCGGTTCTTCATCTCGCGCGCGGCCTTGTTGGTAAAAGTCACCGCCAGGATCTCGTTGGGCCGGGCCCGGCCGGTCATCAGCAGATGCACGATGCGCGCGGTCAGCGCCTTGGTCTTGCCGGTGCCCGCGCCCGCCAGCATCAGCACCGGACCGTCAATCGCTCCACCGCCTCGCGCTGGGCGGGGTTGAGGTCGTCCAGATAGGGCGCGGGACGCGCCGCCATGGCGCGCGCGGAAAGCGAGACGCCTTCAAAGGCATCCATGTCGTCATAACTGCTCATGGGGGCAAATTACGCCGGAACGGGGCCGAGGGGAAGGGTTTGTTCACGGCTTGTTCACAGGTTATTTCGGTTTTCCGCCGGGTTTCGCAGAAAGTTTAAGGATTTTGCCGGATCATGCGGCGCATCTGTTAACGACTTTGTAAATCCGGGCGCCGAGCCTCAGACAGGTTCAGGCGCGCGGGAGAGCAACGTGACACAGAAGGCATTCGCCAGTTGGCGCTTACGATGGCTTGGTCTGGTCCTGTTTCTATGCGCGATGGTCGCTGTCGCCGCCTGGTCGGTGTTTCGCCTGCCGGTGCCGGTGGTCGACCGGATGATCGAGGCGGATATCCGCAAGCAGGCACAGCTGTGGTCGCGTGGAATCACCATGCATCTGGACCATCTGTCGGAAACCTTCGCCACCGGCGCTTTGGACGAACATGACATCGAATTCCTGATGCTGATGCCCAACACCTCGGACGCCTATCGGCTGACGTTGCTGGCTGCGGATGGGCGGGTGATCTGGTCCACCCGCGAGGATGAGATCGGCACGCTGACGCAGGACGCGCCCTTTTTCGACGTGGTGGCGCGCGGCGGAACACATTTCACCCTGTCCGAACGTCCGATCACCGAGGTCGATGGGCTCTTGCCGGTTGACGAGCCGGTGCAGACCGGCAGCCTGCGCTGCATTGCCGAGGTCTATACGCCGGTGATGTTGAACGGACAGTTTCTGGGGGCGCTGAAATTCTATGCCGATGTCAGCGAGCGCCGGCAGACCTTTGCCAAGCGGTTGCAGCTGGTGCTGGCGGCGCTCAGCAGCTTTGCCCTGTTGACCATGTGCATAACGATGCTGGTGATCTATCGCACCAACCGCGCCCGTTTCGCGGCACTGCAATCGCGATCCGAAACCGAACGCACGTTGATGGACGAACAATTGCGGCTGGCGCGCGAGGTGCGGCTGCTGGGCGAGTTGAACGAATGGCTGCAATCCTGCCGCTCGCTGGAGGAGCTGTTCGCGATGGTGTCGCGCTTCATGGAACATATCCTGCCCGATGCCGAGGGCAGTCTCTATGTCTATTCCAACTCGCGTGATGTGCTGGATGGCAGCGCCGGTTGGAATGGCGGGGCGTTCAAGGATCACATCCACCCCGAGGCCTGCTGGGGCCTGCGCCGCGGGCGCTCTTATGAATATGGCGCATCCGAGGTGGATTTCGTCTGCGACCATGCCGAACCGCATGATGGCCGGCCCTATTTCTGCTTCCCGGTGTTGGCGCATGGCGAAACCGTCGGCCTGATGCATCTGCGCGCCCAGCCCGGGGCCGAGGCGGAATTCTCCGCCAGCAAGCGGCTGGCGCAGATGTGTGCCGAACAGATCAGCATGGCGATCGCCAATGTGCGGATGCGCGACCAGTTGCACGACCAGTCGGTGCGTGACCCGCTGACCGGCCTGTTCAACCGGCGCCACCTGACCGAAACCCTGCGCAAGCAGTTGCTGCATTGCCAGACGCGCGGCGGCCGGCTCAGCCTGATCGCGGTCGATGTCGATCACTTCAAGAAATTCAACGACACCCACGGCCATGATGCCGGCGACATGGTGCTACGCGCGGTCGGCGCGGCGTTGGAGCAGGCCTGTGACCGCGACGAGGTGGCCTGTCGCATCGGCGGCGAGGAATTCATGCTGGTGCTGCTCGACTGCGCGCCCGAGGATGCGCTGACCCGCGCCGAATTGCTGCGCCAGTCGGTCGAAGAGGTGAGTGTCCGCTATGGTGAAAAGACCTTGCCGCGGGTGACCATTTCGGCCGGGGTGGCGCATTACCCGCGCCACGGCACCATGCCCCAGGACCTGATGCGCGCCGCCGATGACGCGCTTTACGAGGCCAAGGGACTGGGCCGCAACCAGGTGCGCGTCGCACAGTCGCCGGGAACGGACCCGCGCGAGGCGCAGGCCGCCAAACCGGCAAAAGCAAAGGACCCCAAGACGCCCGAAGGGAAATTCGCCGCCGAATAGCACCGGAAACGTGGCCTCTGCCCCGGCTCTGCCGCAGTGCAGAAAAAATCTGCGGAAATGGCACATCCGGGACTAGACTTTTCCCCAACGTCACCCATTAATGCGCCGCATGGATTTGCACAGCGCGTTTCCCGGCATCATGGACCTGAAATGGCGCGCCCGGCGGCGCCTGCCCCGCTTTGTCTGGGAGTACCTGGACAGCGGCACCGGAGTCGAGGCCACCAAGGCCCGCAATCGTGCGTCGCTCGACCGGGTTGGCTTTCTGCCGTCGGTCCTGCATGGCCCGCTCGAGCACGATCTGACAACCACCCTGCTCGGCACAACCTACGCGCTGCCCTTCGGCGTCGCGCCGGTGGGCATGTCCGGCCTGATCTGGCCCGATGCCGAGGGCCATCTGGCCCGCGCCGCCGCCGCCGCCAACATTCCCTATTGCCTGTCCACCGTCGCGTCACAAAGCCCCGAGGATCTGGCCCCCCATATCGGGCCCCAGGCCTGGTTTCAGCTCTACCCGCCCAAGAACCCGGACATCCGCCGCGACCTGGTCGAGCGGGCCCGGCAGGCCGGGTTCAAGACCCTGGTGCTGACGGTGGATGTGCCCGTCGCCTCGCGGCGCGAGCGGCAGGTGCGCTCGGGCCTGACCCAGCCACCGACACTGACCCCGCGCCTGCTGGCACAGGTGGCGATGCGCCCGGCCTGGGCGATGGGCATGGCCCGCAGAGGCATGCCGCATATGCGCACGCTGGACAAATACAGCCAGGGCCTGACCAATCTGCCGCCCACCGCCCATATCGGCTATCTGCTGCGCACCTCGCCGACCGAGGATTACGTGGCCTGGCTTCGCGATGCCTGGCAGGGTCCGTTTGTCGTCAAAGGCGTCCTGCGCCCCGAGGATGGCGAACGGATGGAGCGTCTGGGCGTCGATGCGCTCTGGGTTTCGAACCATGCCGGGCGCCAGTTCGACGGCGCCCCGGGGGCCGCCGAGATGTTGCCTCATATCCGCGCCGCGACCCGGTTGCCGCTGATCTTTGACAGCGGGGTCGAGAGCGGGCTCGACATTCTGCGCGCACTGGCGCTGGGGGCGGATTTCGTGATGCTGGGCCGGGCCTTCCACTTCGGGCTGGCCGCGCTGGGCCCGCGCGGTGCCGCCCATGCCATCGACATCCTGCAAAAGGATATCGAATCGAACCTGGGCCAGTTGGGCGCCGCCCGCCTCACCGACCTGCCACCGACCCGCCCCCTGAGCATCGCACAGTGACCCCATTCGGACCGGGTCATATCGAAATGCGGCGGATGCGAGCGATAACATGCCGGTTCTACCCAGAACTACCAATATCACTGCGGCTATTGTCCGCGTAAATCCCACTGCCAACTAACCAATAACCGGGACCTGCCATGACCGATTTCAAGAAGATCCTGATTGCCAACCGTGGCGAGATCGCCATCCGCGTGATGCGCGCCGCCAACGAGATGGGCAAGAAGACGGTTGCCGTCTACGCCGAAGAGGACAAGCTGGGCCTGCACCGGTTCAAGGCCGACGAGGCCTATCGCATCGGCGAGGGCATGGGCCCGGTTGCTGCCTATCTGTCGATCCCCGAGATCATCCGGGTGGCCAAGGAATGTGGCGCCGACGCGATCCACCCGGGCTATGGCCTGCTGAGCGAGAACCCAGATTTCGTCGATGCCTGTGTCCAGAACGGCATCACCTTCATCGGACCGCGTGCCGAGACCATGCGCTCGCTGGGGGACAAGGCCAGCGCCCGCAAGGTGGCCATCGCCGCCGGTGTTCCGGTGATCCCGGCGACCGAGGTTCTGGGCGACGACATGGACGCGATCCGCAAGGAGGCCGCCGAGATCGGCTATCCGCTGATGCTCAAGGCCTCGTGGGGCGGTGGTGGACGCGGTATGCGCCCCATCCACAGCGAAAAGGAACTGGCCGAAAAGGTCATGGAGGGCCGGCGCGAGGCTGAAGCCGCATTCGGCAATGGCGAGGGTTATCTGGAAAAGATGATCATCCGCGCCCGCCATGTCGAGGTTCAGATCCTGGGCGACAAGCATGGCGAGATCTATCACCTGTGGGAGCGCGACTGCTCGGTCCAGCGCCGCAACCAGAAGGTGGTCGAACGCGCCCCGGCCCCCTATCTGAGCCAGGCCCAGCGCGAAGAGCTCTGCGATCTCGGCCGTCGCATCTGCGCCCATGTGAACTATGAATGCGCCGGTACCGTCGAATTCCTGATGGATATGGACAGCGGCAATTTCTACTTCATCGAGGTCAACCCGCGCGTGCAGGTCGAACATACGGTGACCGAAGAGGTGACCGGCATCGACATCGTGCAGGCCCAGATCCTGATCGCCGAGGGCAAGCCCCTGGCCGAGGCCACCGGCAAGGCCAGCCAGGGTGAGATCGCGCTGAACGGCCACGCGTTGCAGACCCGGATCACCACCGAGGATCCGCTCAACAACTTCATCCCCGACTATGGCCGCATCACCGCCTATCGCTCGGCCACCGGCATGGGCATCCGACTGGATGGCGGCACGGCTTATGCGGGCGGGGTGATCACGCGCTATTACGACTCGCTGCTGACCAAGGTCACCGCCTGGGCGCCGACGCCGGAAAAGGCCATCGCCCGGATGGACCGCGCCCTGCGCGAATTCCGCATCCGCGGGGTCAGCACCAATATCGCCTTTGTCGAGAACCTGCTGAAGCACCCGACCTTCCTGTCGAACGAATACACCACCAAGTTCATCGACACGACACCGGATCTGTTCCAGTTCAAGAAGCGGCGCGACCGGGGCACCAAGGTGCTGACCTATATCGCCGACATCACGGTGAATGGGCATCCCGAAACCCGGGACCGCCCGATGCCCGCCGCCGAAGCCCGCATGCCGAAGCCGCCCGCCAAGCGCGGCGAGCCGCGCATGGGCACCCGCAACTTGCTGGAGCAGAAGGGCCCGCAGGCGGTGGCCGACTGGATGAAGGCGCAGCGCCAGCTGCTGATCACCGACACAACCATGCGCGATGGTCACCAGTCGCTGCTGGCGACCCGGATGCGCTCGATCGACATGATCCGGGTGGCGCCCGCCTATGCCGCCAACCTGCCGCAGCTGTTCAGCGTCGAATGCTGGGGCGGCGCGACTTTTGATGTGGCCTATCGCTTCCTCCAGGAATGCCCGTGGCAGCGCCTGCGCGACCTGCGCGAGGCGATGCCCAACCTGATGACCCAGATGCTGCTGCGCGGCGCCAACGGGGTGGGCTATACCAACTATCCCGACAACGTGGTGCGCGAATTCGTGCGCCAGGCCGCCAAGGGCATCGACGTGTTCCGCGTGTTCGACAGCCTGAACTGGGTCGAGAACATGCGCGTCGCCATGGATGCCGTGGTCGAGCAGAACAAGATCTGCGAGGGCACGATCTGTTATACCGGCGATATCCTGAACCCCGAACGCGCCAAGTATGACCTGAAATACTATGTTGCGATGGGCAAGCAGCTGCGTGACGCGGGCGCCCATGTGCTGGGGCTCAAGGATATGGCGGGCCTGTTGAAACCCGCCGCCGCACGGGTGCTGATCCGCGCGCTCAAGGAAGAGGTGGGCCTGCCCATCCATTTCCACACCCATGACACCGCCGGTATCGCCAGCGCCACCATCCTCGCCGCCTCTGAGGCAGGTGTGGATGCGGTCGACTGCGCGATGGACAGTTTCTCGGGCAATACCAGCCAGGCAACGCTGGGCACCGTGGTCGAGGCGCTGCGCCATACCGACCGCGACACCGGGCTGGACGTCAAGGCGATCCGCGAGATCAGCGATTACTTCGAAGCGGTGCGCGCGCAATACGCGGCCTTTGAAAGCGGGCTTCAGGCTCCGGCCTCCGAGGTCTATCTGCACGAGATGCCCGGCGGCCAGTTCACCAACCTCAAGGCGCAGGCGCGCTCGATGGGGTTGGAGGACCGCTGGCACGAAGTGGCGCAGATGTATGCCGACGTGAACCAGATGTTCGGCGATATCGTCAAGGTGACCCCCAGCTCCAAGGTGGTGGGCGACATGGCGCTGATGATGGTCAGCCAGGGCCTGACCCGCGCCCAGGTCGAGGACCCGAAGAGTGACGTGGCCTTCCCCGACTCGGTCGTCGACATGATGCGCGGCAACCTGGGCCAGCCGCCGGGCGGCTTCCCCACCGTGATCCTGTCCAAGGTGCTGAAGGGCGAGGCGCCCAATACCGAGCGCCCCGGCGCGCATCTGCCGCCCGTCGATCTGGAAGAGGTGCGGTCCAAAGTCTCGGCCGAGCTGGAGGGCAAGGAGGTCGATGACGAGGACCTGAACGGATACCTGATGTATCCCAAGGTGTTCATGGATTACATGGGCCGGCACCGTCAGTACGGACCCGTCCGCACCCTGCCCACCCGCACCTTCTTTTACGGGATGGAACCGGGCGAAGAGATCACCGCCGAGATCGACCCCGGCAAGACGCTGGAAATCCGCTGCCAGGCCATCGGCGAGACCGACGAAAATGGCGAGGTCAAGGTGTTCTTTGAACTCAACGGTCAGCCCCGGGTGATCCGGGTGCCGAACCGGCTGGTGAAGTCCACCACCATGCAGCGCCCCAAGGCCGAGCCGGGCAATGCCAACCACCTGGGCGCGCCGATGCCCGGCGTGGTGGCCACGGTCGCGGTACAGGCCGGGCAACAGGTCAAGGCGGGCGATCTGCTGCTGACCATCGAGGCGATGAAGATGGAAACCGGCATCCACGCCGAGCGGGGCGCCACCGTCAAATCGGTGCATGTCCAGCCCGGCGGCCAGATCGACGCCAAGGACCTGCTGGTCGAGCTGGAATAAGCAAAAAAACCGACCATCAGAGACAGGCCGCGCCCCACCCGGGGCGCGGCTTTTTTCATGTCCGCACGATCCGACGAGGCCCCCCGAAAACCGGGTGAAGAATTTTCCGCCCGGCCCTCATTTTCCTCTTGCAGGCCCCGGCAGTAGTTTATATCTCCCTCCTCACTCAAACGGGGCGGGCGTAGCTCAGGGGTAGAGCATTACCTTGCCAAGGTAAGGGTCGTGAGTTCGAATCTCATCGCCCGCTCCAGATTGAGACCTCAGGCCGGATGGCCAAACGGATGCGGGCGTAGCTCAGGGGTAGAGCATTACCTTGCCAAGGTAAGGGTCGTGAGTTCGAATCTCATCGCCCGCTCCAGAATTCTCCAGATCGGTCTTTTGCTTTTCGGAGCGGTCCCCGGCGAGAAGGTCGGGCCGGATCAGCCCATTTCTTCCTGACACTCGATCGCGGCCTCAAGCGCGGCCATGCTGCCGGTCAGGTCGATCGACATCACCTCGCCGCTTTCGTTGTACAGCGTCATCGTGTACTTGGCCGCGATGTCATAGAGGAAGTCGGGATTGTCAAAGAGGATATCGGCCCCCGGCACACCTTCGAGATACATCCCCCGCGCCTCGGCCTCGTATTCCGCACCATCAAGCGCGAACAGGACCGGATACCATTCCCCCTCGACGATATCGCCCCAGGCCTCGTTGAAGGCGGTCACATATCCCGCCCCCTCCACCCGGTCGAACCCGATGCGCACGACCGAGCCGTCGGTGAATGTGGACTGGATCAGGCAACCGTTACCCAGCGTCGGGTCGATCAGCACGTCCCAGTAATCCGAGGACCCCCAAGGTTCTAGCGACTGGCTCAGAACCGGCCCGGCGAGTGTCGCCCCCAGGGCCAACGCGATTGCGGCAAGTTTCATGATCTGGACCTTCCCCCTGTTATCCGGTTCCAGCATGGGCTGCCCTTCCGACTGTTTTCAATGTTTTTCAACGCCATGGCTGCAAACACCGATATCGCTGCCCCAAACCCGTGCACGATTTCCCTTGCAGGGCGAGCCGGGTCTGACTATTGAGCGCGATACGGAGTGCGGGCGTAGCTCAGGGGTAGAGCATTACCTTGCCAAGGTAAGGGTCGTGAGTTCGAATCTCATCGCCCGCTCCAGATACTCGGACAGGCCGCCCCATGGGCGGCCTTTCGCGTTCCGGCGGACCTTTGCGTCGCACCCTTATTTTGATCAAAAAATTTTGACGCGGACCGCGATCTGCGGCAATGCTTGGCGCAACTGACTCGCCGCCCCATGCGGCAAACCGGAGGTATCTGGCCATGGCCCCTGTGATCTATCCCACCACCAACCTTACCGCCACCGAACAGCTGGTGCTGGATCGCGGCAAGGGTATCTATGTCTATGACACCGACGGCAACGAATACATCGAAGGTCTGGCGGGCCTGTGGTGCACCTCGCTGGGCTATGACAATGCCGAGGTGATCGGCGCGATCACCGACCAGCTGAACCGCCTGCCCTTTACCCATACCTTTGGCGGCAAGACCCATGAGCCGATCATGAAGCTTGCCGAAAAGCTCAAGGCGATGGTGCCGGTCGAAGATGCCTATTTCTTCTTCGGCAACTCGGGCTCGGATGCCAACGACACTCATTACAAGATGCTGCGCTATTACTTCAACGCCATCGGCAAGCCGGAAAAGCGCAAGATCATCACCCGCGAGCGTGGCTATCACGGGGTGACCGTGGCCGCAGGCTCTCTGACCTCGCTGCCCGCGAACCTGGCCCATTTCGATGCGCCGGTCGAGGCGCTGCACATCCTGCGCTCGGACGCGCCGCATTACTATACCGGGCGGCAGGGCAACGAGACCGAGGCGCAGTTCGTCGACCGCATCCTCGACAATCTGGAACAGCAAATCCTGGCCGAGGGCGCCGATACCATCGCGGCGATGATCGTCGAGCCGATCACCGGCGCCTCGGGCGTGATCGTGCCGCCCGAGGGCTATTACGAAAAGCTCCAGACGCTGCTGCGCAAGCATGACATCCTGGTCTGGGCGGACGAGGTGATCTGTGGCTTTGGCCGCACCGGCGCCGATTTCGGGTGCACCACGATGGGGATCAAGCCCGACCTGATGACCTTTGCCAAGCAGCTCAGCTCGGCCTATTTCCCGATCTCGGCCTCGGTCATCCCGGGCTGGATGTATGAAAAGATGATCGCGCCTTCGGCGGCGGTCGGCGTGTTCGGCCATGGCTATACCTATTCCGGGCATCCGGTGGCCTGTGCCGCGGCGCTGAAAACGCTGGAAATCTACGAGCGTGACGACCTGTTCGGCCATGCCGCCGAGGTGGGCGCCCATATGCAGGAACAGCTGCGCGCCATCTTCACCGATCACCCGCTGGTGGGCGAAGTGCGCGGCAAAGGACTGATCGCGGCGCTGGAGCTGGTGTCGAACAAGACCACCGGTGCGACCATCGAAAAAGGTGCAGGCGGCGCCACCGTGCAGCGGCTGGCACAGGAGAACGGTCTTCTGATCCGTGCGGTTGCCGGCAATTCGGCCGCGCTCTGCCCGCCGCTGATCATCACCAAGGAAGAGGTCGACGAGATGCTGCGCCGCCTCAAGACCGCCGTTGATGGCGCCTATGCCGAATTGAAGGACAAGGGGCTGCTGGCCGCCTGACCCTTCGACCATTGGCGCATGGACAGACCGCGCGTGCCGGGCCAAGCTGAGGCATGGCGCGCGGATCTGACCACCCGGCACCCGGGTATCCCGGACGCGCCGCCCTTGCGGCGGCGCTTCTTTGTGCGGGCCTTTTGCCGGTGCCCGCACTCGGCGAGGCCGATTGCACCCAAGACGCGATGATCGTGTTCGAT
>Ga0157387_11217_pt1 | contig 44693 bp, 40 predicted proteins | sample T8_LowC_AmetaT_FD_116788 | JGI IMG/M metagenome (GOLD analysis project Ga0157387, IMG submission 116788) | Metatranscriptome of Roseovarius nubinhibens ISM and Alexandrium tamarense co-culture from University of Georgia, USA - T8_LowC_A metaT... ... | reverse complement strand
GCGATCCAGGCGCCTTTGCCCTTGCTGTCCAGCCAGGCTTCGCTTCGATGCAGCCAACCCGGATTTGACGGGGCGGCGACGGGGTCGGTCATCATGGTCATTTTGGGTCTCCAGATCAGTGATGTGAATGTCTTTCACATTACCCATTTGGGGCAGCCTCGCAGGCAATGCAAGAGGGAATGTGAAAAAGATTTACATTAAGCGGTGCGATCCGGCGAAAGGGCGCGATCCAGTGATCAGCCCCTCCTGAGTGGTTTAGTGATTGATAGCGGACACGGATTCTTGCAAACTTTGACAGAGATATTTGCAGCAAACGGTTTTTGTGCGGTTCGCCCCCGTTTGAGCAGCGATTGAACCCTGTTTGAAGCTCTGTACTTCGGAAGCTTTCTAACTCGCAGCGCGGCGTTCGCGGACCGATGGCATAACCGGGACGGGGTGGTCGCCGTCGAAGCAGTTTGCCCGTCCGATCCGCCCCTGATCGGCAGCATCCTCTCCGGCTGAGCCAGATCACGCGGGTTACTGAATGCGAAGCTTGCAGCCTTTTACCGACGGATCGATGTCTTCGTTGGAAACTACAACCTCCGACGCCATCACGAGAACCTGCAGAACCTCACACCGGCCGACCTCTACTTCGGACGCAGTCACGCGATCCTGCAAAGCCGAGAAAGGATCAAACGGAAGACCATCGAAATCCGGCGCTTGCTTCATTGTAAACCCGCCGCATGATCACACCAACCAGATGCGCCAGACCCTCCCTTGGATCAGGCCGCTAACTGGCCCAACAGCTCTGACGACGGACAGGTCGACTGGTTCGACACTTGCCGCCTGCTGGAACCTATCGGAGACATCCCGCCAGCCAAGGCAGAAACAAACGGAAAACCCGGCGCGGTTCGGTGCGAGGTCAGCACTGAACCCTGAGGAACGGTTGCCGCAGAGCGGACCAATGTCCGTTCTGCGGCAACCGTGACGAAGAGGTGAGATGCTAGAAAGTGGTTGTCTGAGTGACGCCGAGAACAAACGGCGCGCCGTCTGGATCACACAGGATGGGATCATGGACTTGAACGGTTTCATTCACTTCCAAGGAAGCCGGACGCGCGCCTTTGGTTTCAGCCGCACGGAAGGCATCGGAGACTGAAGCGACCTTGATGCACGGGACCCAAACAGAGTTTGAACCGGCTGGCAAGGTCGCGGCATGATGGGTCGCAACAAGATCACCCCCGGGCCCGAGGAGGGCGACACGATCCTTGACCCGCTCGGGAGAGACCTGCCATCCGAAGAGGTCGGCATAGAACGTCTGCGGAAAGTCATTGCCGTTGCTGACATACATCTCAGGGCCGAACTGCCGGCGCGGCACGGGGAAGCTGTGCCGGGACAGCGAAATCCCCACGATTGCGCCGAGTGGATCGCGCACGAGCGCATTGCGCCCGACGCCCGGAACCTCGAACGGCTCCCGAACGATCTTGCCTCCGAGCGTAACGACGCGGCTGACCGCCGCGTCCACATCGGGAACCTCGATGTAAGCGATCCAGCCGTTTTGCTGGCCCGAAGGCGTCTCGGCGAACCCCGCACCCGCTTCGTCCCCGGAGAGGGCAAGGACGAAATCCTTCTCGCCGCCACCCCAGGCAAAATCCGTCGCCCGCTCGATCTGATACGTCCAGCTGGCGACGTGCTGGTAGAATGCCATCGAACGCGCCCTGTCCGATGTGAAAAGGTCGTGCCATACGATCTGTCCCGCTTTCGACTGCGTCATCGTCTCACCTCCTGACATCTTTGATCTTCTTGACGCCGCGCACCATTTTTCCGAACGCCTTGTCGCGCGATCTGCGTTCCGCAAGGCTTGCGGAGTTGAACGCGTCCTCCGCCATCAGCTTGCGCCATCTGCCAAGCCGACGGGCATCCAGAACGCCCTCGTCAACGGCCTTCAGAACAGCGCATCCCGGCTCGGTCTCGTGCTGACAGTCGTTGAATCGACACTGCGTGGCCAGCTCCTGGATATCGGCGAAGAGATCATTGATCCCGTCCGCCGCATCGGTGAGCTGCAATTCCCGCATGCCGGGAGTGTCCAGGATCAGACAGCCATTGGGCATCGCATGAAGCTCGCGCCGCGTTGTCGTATGTCGCCCCTTTGCGTCATCCTCGCGAATGGTCTGGGTCTCGATGAATTGGCTGTCGAGCAACGCATTGGCCAGCGTCGATTTGCCAACGCCGGACGAGCCGAGGAACGCCACTGTCTTGCCGGGCTTGCACCAGGCCGCAAGATCCGCTTTCGGGGCTGAACCGCGCGCATCAAGGGCGACCACCTCAATCATCTCCGACACCGCGCGGGCCGCGTCGATATAGCTTTGCGCATCGGTCACAAGATCGGTCTTGGTGACGACGATGACAGGCGTGATCCGTGCCTCGAACGCAAGCGCGGCATAGCGTTCCAGTCGGGCCACCTTGAAGTCCTGATTGCAGGAGGTGACGATAAAGACCGTATCGATGTTCGCCGCGATCAGTTGTTCCTGCCGGTCGGTGCCAGGCGCGCGTCGCTTGATCAGGCTTGTGCGCTCCAGCGCCCGACTGGATCGCGGGTGCGAAGGATCCAGCATCAGCCAGTCCCCGACAGTTACATCGGCCCTGGGCGGAAGGGTCGTATCAATGTCGTCACCCAGAACGTGCAGCCCACTGCGATGCACTTCGACAACACGAACGGGGGGTGTCGCGATCATATCGTCCACGCTGACTTGCTGGGCAAAGAATGGTTGCCATCCCAGCGCCTGAAGAGGGCTGAGGCTGGCTTGTGATCCGCCGTCGCGTGCACGCTGCGGCAGGAAATTCGAGTAATCCCGTGTCATGGGGGTATCCACTTTCATGTCTCGTGCCCAATCCTTGCTTGGGCGCTGATAGTAAGAAACGAATGTGCACATCAGAACAGGCCGTCGGCTTCAGAGCGACGGGGTTGTTTCAGGTCTTCTATGTGCACCGGGAGGCACTCTGCCTCCCTTCCTTACCGGGACATGAAATCTCCATTTCAGATGGCGCATACATAGGATGAACATGGGCGCACCACAACCGTTGACGGCTGATTTGGAACGCTTCGTCAGTTATCTGCCGAGGCCATTCAAATGGAAAAAGGGTAGGTCAGAACCGCCCGCTCATCGGCCGCTCGGCCTTGTCCAAATCCTGCAACTGTAGCGAAAACAGGTTCCGGCGGGCCGCATCACAGCATGGCAGAGGATCGGTCAATCTCTGCCATGAGCCATGGATATCTGTGGAGGAAATTCGTTGTTTCCAGGCATTGCGCGTTCGGTTCGCTTCCTGTCGCTGACAATCGGGTCTTTGTCCGCGCGACCAATGATGTTCCAGAACCAGACAGCCCCCGGTCTATGTAGGCAGCGCACCAGCTTGAGTGATGCGTGTAGCGCGCGCCGTCATCGCGCCCCGCAAGAACGCCCAACCCTGCAAGCCCACCAGCGCGGGCGCCATCGCCCGGAACGAAGCGGTCAACGCGTCGCCATACCTGGGCCGTGCCCTGTGGCGCCTCTCTGCGAAAGGCCGCATGTTTCAACGCGTCAGCATGGGTGAACTGTTCGAGATCGCGTGTCGGCAATTGGACTGGAACCGTTCGGCTACGGCACGCATTCGCTTTGCCGAGCCAAGGCCGCAGAGAGCTGCCGCAAGACCGCAAACCCTTGTGCGGTGCAACTTTTGCCCGGCCACATCAAGAGCGATCATCGGGTACCGTTCGCCGATCATCTAACAGCCCGCAAACGCTTCCCCGACGAGAATTGGGCACCAGAGACGAACAGGTGCCGCCGGTTCAGAACGTGTCGAAAGCCAACCGGGTGGTTTCGATAGCGGCTTTGAGGTCGTCTGGCACTTCCGGAAAAGCTTGCAGCGGCATTTGGCATATCTTTCAGCGCTTGTGCATCAGGGCTCCATGCCCGGCATGCACCGGCAAGAGCCTAACCACCCGATCGAAACGAGGTGAGCCAGCGCGTGATCTCGTCTGTCTCGCGAGGCTTGAATTCAGCCCCAAGCGGCGTCGTCCATCCGAGTTTTGATATATGCGAAAATATCTCGGCATAATTCAACTCGCCATGATCCGGTGCGCCCCGATCGGGAACCGATGCGAATTGGATATGGCCGATCAACGGCAAAAGCTCGGTGAGGCGGGTCAGTATGTCCCCTTCGGTCCGGCCTACATGGTAGCAATCGAACATCAGCTTCAGGTTGGGCGCGCTGACGGATTTGATGATCTCTTGTGCTTGCCCGGTGGTCTGCAGGAAGTACCCCGGCGCGTCGTGCCTGTTTAGCGGTTCGATCAGGATCGTGCGGTCGGTTCGCGATGTCGCGTAATCGAGATTACGCTCGAACATGGCACGCGCCTGCGGGCCGGCGGCAAAACCGGCCATGACATGAACCGCACCCGCGCCCACCGCATCGGCATAGCGGATCGCCTGATCAATGGCGGCGTGTGCCTCGTCCTCACGGCCCGGCAACGCGGCAAGGCCGTTTTCGCCCGGGTTGCCACGGATCGTGTTCAGGCCGAGCATTGGCAAGCCTGTTTCGTCCAGCGCCGCCTTCACGTCCTCGGCACGGGTTTCGTAGGGCCAGTGACACTCGACCGCATCGAACCCGGCCGCCTTCGCTGCACGGATCGCGTCCGGTAGGGGCCGGTCGACCCAAAGAAATCCAAGATTGGCAGAAAAGGCGGTCATTCATCCCACTCCACATCGAATTTGCTGACAACCCGCGAGATCTGTTCGGACGACAGCGCACGGGCCGGAAGGCCACGCATCATCAGCGCAAGGCGCGCCGTTGCCTCCAGTTCCTCGATGGCGTTACAGGCCGCCTCGACGGATTTGCCTGCGACGACCGGGCCATGATTGGCAAGCATCACGGCAGAGCGTTTTCCGGCAAGCCCGCGCACCGCGTCGCCCATCGCCGGGTCGCCCGGGACAAAGAACGGCAACAGCTTCACGCGGCCCAGTTGCATGATCGCATAGGGGGTGAGTGGAGGCAGAAAGCTGTCCTCGTCAATGTCCGGCAGAAGCGACAGGGCGACCGAATGACAGGAATGCAGATGAACGACCGCTCCGGCGGTGCTGCGCGTGTCATAGAACGCGGAATGCAGCGGCATCTCCTTGGTCGGCGGGTCGCCTTCGATCAGCCGGCCGCCGGCGTCAAACCGGCTCAGGCGCGCCGGGTCCAGCCGCCCGAAACTTGTCCCGGTCGGGGAAACGAGCAGACCGCCGTCTTCGGTCCGCGCCGAGATATTCCCGGTCGCGCCATGCGTCAGGCCGCGATCAAAAAGGGATGCGGCCAATCGGCAGAGGTCCTCGCGTAGCCTCGTTTCACTCATGCGCCAAGGACCCCCGCAGCTTTCTCAAAAAAATCTTCCGCGCCGAAATTGCCCGACTTGAGCGCGACCACAAGGTCCGGACCGGCACGCAGCGCAGGCACGCCGGGGTCAATCTCGGGCCCGATGATCAGTTCCTCGAGGTCAAGCGCCTCGACCACTGCGCCCGAGGTTTCGCCACCTGCGGTGATGATCCGTGTCACGCCTGCGTCAACAGCGCGGCGCGCCAGCTCTGCAAAGAAATGCTCAATTGCGGCGGCGGCCCTTTCGCGACCGAAACGGTCCTGAACGGCTTTGACCTGTGCGGGATCGGCCGAGCTGTAGACCAGCGGCACGCCATCCGCCTTGAGCGCCCAGTCGAGCACATCGGCAGGGGCAACACGGTTTTCGATCACGTCTTCGGCGCGCAGGTCGCGCACCGGGTATCTGGCCGCGTGGCGGGCAACCTGCGCGCGCGTCGCCATCGAGCAGGACCCCGACAGCGCCAACACGGGGCCATGCTGCCCGCGCCACTCCGGAACGCCCGGTGTGCAGCCGAAATTGCGCGGCAGGCCAAGCGCAACACCCGATCCGCCTGTCACCAGTTTGAGATCCGTGGCGGCCGCGCCGATGGCCATGAGATCCGCGTCGCGGATCGCATCGACGACGATGTGCCTTTTGCCTGCGGCGTGTTCCGCGTCCAGAGCCTCGGTAATGGCTCGGGGCCCGGCGAAGACCGCCTGCGCGCTTACGTGTCCGATGGAGAATTTGCTCTGCGATGCCATCCAGCGCCGCAGGTCGGCATCCGTCATCGGCGTCAGCGGATGATGTTCCATGCCCGACTCATTCAGAAGCCGGTCGTTCACAAAAAGATGGCCCTGATAGACCGAGCGCCCGGTGCCGGGAAAGGCCGGGCATATGATGACCCGATCCGCATTCAGCGCCTCGGCAAGGGCGTCGGCCACCGGCCCGATGTTGCCTTGCGGCGTTGAATCGAAGGTTGAGCAGTATTTGAAGAAGAACTGCGAGCAGCCTTGCGCGCGCAGCCAGTCCAGCGCCTTCAGAGACTGCGCCACCGCCTCTGCCGGGTCGATGGAGCGTGATTTCAGCGACACCACAACCGCTTCTACGCCAGCATCAGCATCCCGCGACGGGATACCGGAATATTGCACCACGCGCATGCCCTGCTTGGCCAGTGTATTGGCCAGATCGCTGGACCCGGTGAAGTCATCGCCGATGCATCCCAGCTTCATGATTGAGCCCCCGGCAATGTCAGCTTGGCTTGCGCCGCGTACACCTTGGCAACCGCTGCATCGTCTTCGCCGCCCAGCCCCATATCCACGGCCTGCCGGTAGCGCGCCAGCGCGGTCTCGGTGATGGGGGCCTCAAATCCTGCAGCCTTTGCCGCGTCCAGGACAATGCCCAGATCCTTGGGCCAGATGTTCACCTGGCTGTGCGGGGCGTAATCGCCGGCTATCACATGGGGCGCGCGGTTTTCCAGCATCCAGGATGTGCCCGCGCATTTGCTGATGACATCAAGAAAGGTATCGGGGGCAACGCCCTGGGTCATCCCGAAGGTCAGCGCCTCGGCCATGGCGGCAATATGGACGCCAGCCAGCAACTGATTGACGGCCTTCATGGCCGAGCCGGCCCCGGCGGCATCGCCGAGGCGAAAGACTGTTTCCGCTGTTGCCTCTAGAACGGGCTCGGCGGCAGCAAAGGCGGCGGCGGATCCGGACGCCATGATACCAAGCCGGCCCTGTGCGGCCTTGAGCGAGCCACCCGAAATCGGCGCATCCAGGTAGAGCACGTCCTTCTCTGCGCAGCGCCGCTCCATCTCCTTGGCGAATTCCGGCGGAACCGTCGCACAGGCCAGCACAACCGCCCCTTCGCGCATCTGGGTCACCACACCGTCCTCGCCGAAGAGGACCTGTTCGACCTGGGCGGCATTCAAAACCACCACGACGACCGCGTCGAGCGACCGGGCAACCTCGGCAAAGGCAGCTGCCGAACCGCCTTCTTTGACAAAACGCGCCACCTGCTCGGCGACAACGTCGAACCCATGGACGCCGATCCCGGCCCGTAGGCAGGACTGCGCCATGCCATATCCCATGGAGCCAAGTCCGAAGACGGCGATATTCATGCTCATTCTGCGTTCCTTTCGCGGTCTCGCAAGGCGTGGGCGGCGTCGCGCCGGGTGCTTTCCACCCGATACACCTTGTCCGAGGACGTGATGAACATCGTCTGACCGGGCGGGCCGCCGAAGCAGATGATGGATGTTTGCCGAGGTAGCCAGATCTTGCCAATCAACGCACCCTCAGGCGACAGGCAATGGATGCCGTCGAGTGCCGAGGTCCAGACATAGCCCTCGTGATCGACGCGGAACCCGTCCGGCGCGCCCGGAGCGACCACGGCAAAGACACGACCGTTGGAAAGTGTCACGCCATCCACATCGAAGACCCGGACATGATGCGGCAGGTCGTCGTCGATACCCGGAAAGATAGCCCCCCGGATCGCCCCGGAATCGGCAACAAAAAGGCGGCATTCGTCGGGGGAAAAGGCCAGCTCGTTCGGCTTGTCGAATTCGGTTGCGACGGCGTGCAGCGTGCCGTCGGGGTCGGGGCAGAACACGAAACAGCCCCCGATTTCGCTTTCGGCCGGGTAACCTTCGATATCGGAATTGATGCCGTAGGGCGGATTAGTGAACCAGACCGAACCATCCGAACGAACGACAACCTCGTTGGGGGAGTTCAGGCGCTTGCCCTCGGACCGCTCTGCGATGACCTCGACCGCGCTCGGGTCTGTCGGGTCAGGCCGCCGGATCACCCGGCGCCCAGCGTGTTCGCCGGACACCACCTGGCCGGCACCATCCAGTGTATTGCCGTTGGCAAACTCGCTGTTGTCGAGTGCAACCTCGGCGCACGCCTGTTTTGTCCAGCGCATCATCCGCTTGTTCGCGATGTCGTTGAAAAACGGCGCGCCGTCCAGCCAGACCGGCCCTTCGGTCCAGGCAAAACCATGGACAATCTGCTCGGGTGCCCGCGCGGTATCCACGAATTCGTCAAATCGCTGATCGACCATTACGTAGCATGGTTCGGTCATGCCGTGGCTTCTTTTCGCAATGTCTGGAACAACAGCATGACCAGAATGATGACCCCGAATATGATGTTGCGCAAGGCATTGCCGATCTGCATGACCGACAGGAACGTGGCCTTTTCGTTGTAACCGATGGAGCGTAGATAGCGCCCCAAGGGCGTGCGGGTCAGCAACCATGGCCGCGCAAGCGAAATCGCGATCCAGATCAGGAAGCTGACCGGGAGGCCCAAAAGATCGCCCGAGGCCATGGTGATCTTGAGGGTACTGGATCCACCCTTGTGGTTTAAGCCGCCGGTGTTCAGGACGGCCAGCCCAAGCAATGTCACGAAAACGCCTCCAGCTTGTTGCGCGCGCAGGAGCTCGCCGCCAAGAACAACCGCCGCGATGGAAATTAGGGTGAAACCTGGCCCAATGCCGGCATCCCTCGTGGTGGTGACGAAACTGTAGTAGAGCCCCGCAAACCCGCCGAAAAGTCCCGCCAGCGTGAAAGCCGCAAAGGCGGATGAATTTGGTATTGATGCCTGATTGAAACGCGGCCTGCTCGGACGACCCAAGCGCATGCAGGCCAAGACCAAGACCCGTGCGGTGGAAAGCCAGCCAAAACACCAGAACCGCAACGACTGTAATGACAATCGCGGTGGCGATGCCGAGAACATCCAATGTCATGGCGTCGGCAAGACCATAATTGACCGCTCCCCCCGGTGTTGGTCTGAGCAGCAGCGCGATGGCGACAAAGATCGAGGCCGTGGCAAGGTCACCTCGATGGGTTGAATGCGGCTAAAAGCGATGATGACGCCATTGAGCAACCCGCAGAGCGCACCGGCGCCCACGGCGGCCACCATACCTGAGGCTATGCCCAAGGCAGAGCCGTCCAGCAAATAGGAAGCGAGACAATTGGTCAGCGCCATCGCGGGCCCCCACCGAGAGGTCGATCCCCCGCAAGACGACGGCGAAAAACTGCGCGCTGGCAGCCAGCCCGAGGATCACGTATTGGTTGGCCGAGATCGTCATCACATAGGTCGAGGCGCCACTCGGATGCGTCGCCAAATACGTCGTCAGAAGGATGATCAGCACCACGCCGGCCACGACCTCGCGGCGGTTCGATCTTACATAGTCAAGCATGGGCGGCCCGAACGGGTTTGGCCAAGTTCACCGCGGCGGCGAAGATGTTTTGAGGCGTCAGGTCGTCACCGCTGAGCGAGGCAACGATTTCCCCGTCGAAAATACGTGGGTTTCACCGCAAAGCTGGATGAGTTCTTCGTAGCCGATGCTCAGGAGCAGGATCACCGTGTCCGGATCGGCCAACTGACACAGGATGGAATAGATCTGGGTCTTGGTCTTGACGTCGAGCCCCCGGGTCGGGTCGGCCAGCAGCAGGCATCGTGGTTTGATCGCAAGCCATTTCGACAGAACGACTTTCTGCCGGTTGCCTCCCGACAAGGATGAAACCGGCAGATCAAGCCTGCCGTGTTTCAGAGCAAGCTGATAAAGCGATGCAGCATAAAGACCGGGGTCTGTCGCATCCAGAACACGCCGGCCAAGCGCGGCCAGTTCGAGGTTTTCCTGAATACTCTGATCCAGAATGAGCCCTTCGGTCTTGTGGTCCTCGGGGATATAGGCCAGCGCAACATCCTTTTGTTCGGATGACCATCATGTCTATGATCTCACTGTAATCGTGGGCACCTTTCCGAAAGGTCGCCACACGCTGTCTGTTGCGGAAGACTGAAATCCGGTCCTCAAGCGCTTCGATCTCATGGAAGTGGTGCGAGATGAGCAGAACGGACGTGCCCTTGTCGTGCTCTTCGCGCACGAGGTCGAAAACGCTTTCAACGACCGAGGCGCTCAAAGCCGAGGTTGCTTCATCGAGGATAAGAAGCCGTGGTTTATTCATTATCGCCTTGGCGACCTCGACTTGCTGGCGCCACAGAAGCGTGAGATCGGCCATTCGCGCAGATCGGAGCACAGATCAAAAGGCGGATTCACAGGTCGCGGACGAAACAGTCCTGTGCTGACACCCAAATGCTCTCGCAGCAATACTGTGCACTTGCGGCGGTATCCTTTCGGTGATGTCACACATTTCACCGAACCGGACCACCAATCTTGTCATTTCCAGTGGAGTTCCAAATAAACTTACTCAGCAGATTGAATTCTGCGATCGAGACTTTGGGTAAGTCGACCGACCACATGACCCGGCCTGGTCCTGTAGCTTCATGCAGTGGGATACAGTTTAGAAACGTCCCGGCTCTAGTCGGTTTGAGGGTTCAATGTCCGCAAAAAAGCGGCAAGAGCTGCAATCGCCGAACCCATGTCATCCGCGGAAGCAAATTCTTCGGGTTTGTGGCTGACCCCGTCACGGCACCTGACAAACAACATGGCGATCGGGCAAAGGTCGGCCATGGCAGATGCGTCATGGGTCGCACCAGATGGCAGAAGAGGGCCATGTTCTTCGGCCTGTCGGGCGGCTTGGAGCAATTGCGCGGACAGCGCGCCGTCGCTTGGCTGGGCAACCTGGGAATACGTCCTTTCGGCCTTTATTTTCAGCTGTTTTTGCGCTGCCAGTTCCTGGGCATACCGGTGCAGCATTGCGCCGGTATTGCGGCGGGTCGCGTCGTCAGGCGACCGGAATTCGGCGGTCAGGGTCACGCGGCGCGGCACGGCGTTGACGACGTTTGGTTCGACGGATAACGCACCGACAGTCGCGCGCAGGTCGGGGATGGTTTGCCCCAACCGGTCAACTTCGGTGACGATGGCGGCGGCTGCGACAAGCGCGTCGCGACGTCCGGACATGGGCAGCGTGCCCGCGTGGCCGGTTTCCCCGGTTACCACGATCTGGTGGCGCTCGATCCCGCAGATCGCGGTGACGACGCCAATGGCCTGCGCCGCCTGTTCGAGAACCGGGCCCTGTTCGATATGTGTTTCAACAAACCCGATCACGTCAGCAGGGTCGCGCCTCAGGGCGCCGATCCGGTCGGGGTTCAATCCAAAAGAGGTCATCGCGTCGTGCAAGGTGACGCCCCTTGCATCCTGCATCGACAGTACCGCCGGGTCGAAGGTTCCCGCCAGCGCACGTGATCCGACCAATGCCGTTGGAAAACGGACTCCCTCTTCATCCGCAAAGGCAAGCACCTCGACCGAAAACGGCAGATGCACCGCTTCCGCGCGCAGTTTTGCAAGCGCCAAAAGAGGGAGCACGACTCCCATTATCCCGTCATAAGCGCCGCCTTCCCGCACCGAATCCTGATGAGACCCCATCAAGAGGGTCTTCGAGTCCGGCGGGCCTTCGTACCTGCCGACCAGAGTTCCGGCGTCGTCGAGAGTGACGGTCAGGCCCGTCGCTTCCATATGTGTCCAGAGAAGATCGCAAGCCGCGCGATGTTCGGGTGTAAATGGCAGGCGGGTCACGCCCGGACCGGCTTCAGAGCAGGCCGCGAGGTCTTTCAGCAACGCCTGGGCCCGTGCGCCCCAGTCAGTCAAGGATACGCTCCTTGTCTGACAGAACTGGCACCTGCCTGGCCCAATCGGCATAGTCGCCAGTTGTGGCTTTCTGATAGAGCTGTTCCAAAGCGCCGATCGGGTTGTCGGGGTGGTAGTCGATCCGCAAGGTCACGGGCGGGCGATCGGGATGCAGCACCAGCATAGCGGCGGACAAGAGACCACGGAAATCGCTTCCCGCACCCTCGGCCGCTATGAGCGCTGCCAGCAGACGGCGCTCGAAAGTCAGGTCCGAAGCGACAAAGGCCTCGGTCATCGCTCCAAGAACAGAGTTATCGCCCAGCATGTTGCCTGACGCGATGCCGCTGGCGAATGTGACACTGCCTTTGATGTCCTGATTTTCCGAACCGGTAAAAGCGGCCGCATTGCCAAGCAGGTCCATCGCGGCAAGCTGCCGGTAGGCGCGGCCGCTGTCTTGGGACGTAACATGGTTTACCGCGTCTTCGGGGTGCGATCCGTCGCGCAGGTGTTGCAACACCTCTTCTCCCCAGAAGGTGGAGGGTGCCGCGCCCTGGCTTGCGGACATGCCCGCGTTCAGATCACCGCGAAGCACCCAGCCGCCGACGCAAAGGCTGCCGGTTGCTGCGGCGCCTCCGATGGCACCGGTTTCGGGGTCATGTGCAAGAATTGAAAAAGTCATGTCTCACCTTAGCCAATCTCCCTTCATTTATCATGATAAATTGACGATTGCAATTTATCATGATAATTATCAACGCAGAACATCAACAGGGAGAACATGAGATGACACCATTATCCTGGTCCCGCCGCGGCCTGATGGCCGCTGTTGGGGCGGCGCTTGTCGCAGGCGGGCTGAGCGGATCGGCGAGCGCACAGACACCCCCCGGAGTGTTGATCGTCGGCCAGATCGCCGAGCCGAAATCGCTCGACCCGGCAGCCGTGACCGCAGTCAATGATTTTCGAATTCTTGTGAATGTTTATGAGGGATTGACCCGCTACAAATCCGGCACTCTCGAAGTGGAACCGGCGCTGGCGACGGGCTGGGACATCAGCGAGGATGGCACCGAATACACCTTTACACTGCGCGAGGGTGTCAGCTTCCACGATGGAACGCCCTTCAACGCGGAGGCGGTGAAATTCAACTTCGACCGGATGCTGGATGAGAATCACCCATTCCACGACACGGGGCCATTCCCGCTGTCGTTTTTCTTCGGTGCGGTCGAAAAGACCGAAGCCGTCGACGACATGACGGTGAAGTTCACGCTCAACGCACCATATGCGCCGTTCCTGTCGAACCTCGCCTATCCCACGGGCCTGATGGTTTCGCCTACAGCGGTCGAAGCGCATGGCAAGGAGTTCGGGCGTAATCCCTCTGGCACCGGACCGTTCAAGTTTGCCGAATGGCGCTCGAACGAAGCTGTCGTGGTAGAGCGCAATGACACCTATTGGGGGGAAGTGGCGGGCACGCAGGCCGTGGTCTTTCGCCCGATCACCGACGCCAACACCCGCGTAGCCGAGATGCTGGCAGGCGGCATCGACATGATGGTCGAAGTGCCGCCCACGTCGCTGGGTCAGTTCCAGGGCGATGGCTTCAGCGTCGCCGAACAGGCCGGCCCGCATGTGTGGTTCCTGATCCTGAACGCCAAGGAAGGCCCGTTTGCTGACAAGCGTGTGCGCCAGGCTGCGAACTATGCGATCAACAAGGAAGCGATCGTCAACGACGTGCTGGAAGGTACGGCCACCGTTGCCGCAGGTCCGACACCGCCAGCCTTTGCCTGGGCTTACAACGAGGCGCTTGATCCCTATCCCTATGACCCTGAAAAAGCCAAGGCGCTCATCGCCGAGGCGGGTGCCGAGGGTGCGGAACTGACCTTTTTCGTGACCGAGGGTGGTTCGGGCATGCTTGACCCGGTGCCGATGGGCACCGCCATTCAAGCCGATCTTCAGGCCGTGGGTCTGAACGTGAAGATCGAAACCTACGAATGGAACACGTTCCTGGGCGAGGTGAACCCTGGGCTCGAGGGTAAAGCGGACATGGCCGAAATGGCATGGATGACCAACGATCCGGACACGCTGCCCTATCTGGCGCTTCGGTCAGAAGCATGGCCCGACAAGGGCGGCTTCAACTCGGGCTACTACGCCAACCCGAAGGTGGATGAACTGCTTGAAGCGGCCCGTACGGCGACCGATCAGGACGAGCGCGCACGGCTATACCGCGAGATGCAGACCATCGTGCAGGAAGATGCCCCCTGGGTGTTCGTGGCCAACTGGAAACAGAACGCCGTGACAAGTGACCGGGTCGAGAATTTCGGCCTTGAGCCGTCGTTCCTGTTGCACCTGCAGGGCGTCGTGAAAAACTAAGCCTGTAGTTCCGGGGCCGGTTGTTGCCGGCCCCGGAAACAAACCAACCGGGGGGCAGAGATGGGCAGCTACATAATCAAACGTCTGATCTCGGCCATACCCGTTCTTCTGGGCATCACGATCATCGTTTTCCTGATCATGTCGCTCATTCCCGGCGATCCGGCAACAGCGATCCTTGGCTCATACGCCACCCCTGAAAATGTCGAAAAGCTGAACCGCGATCTTGGCCTCGACAAGCCAATGGTCCAGCGTTACGTCATCTGGCTCGGCAATATGCTGACCGGCGATTTCGGGCGTTCCTTCTCGCTCAACCGGCCCGTGCTTGACGAAATCCTCGAACGGTTCAATGCCACGATGATCCTGGCGGGCACCGCTTTTGTCCTGTGCGCGCTGCTTGGAATCCTTGCCGGGGTGGTTTCCGCTGCGCGCCAGTATGGCTTCGCCGACAAGGCGATCACCTTCGTGGTTCTTATCGGCATCTCGGTGCCGTCCTTTTTTCTTGGCATGATGATGATCCTTCTCTTCGCGGTGAACCTGCGCTGGCTGCCAGTGTCAGGCATGTATGCGATCTATGGCGGCGGAGACTTGCCCGATCTGCTCAAACACCTGATCATGCCCGCGCTTGCGCTGGCGGCGGTTGCGACAGGTGTCATCGCGCGACTTGCGCGTTCGGCCATGCTGGAGGTCTTGCGGCAGGATTACATCCGCACCGCCCGCGCCAAGGGCGTGCCCGAACGGCGCGTGATCATGGGCCATGCCTTGCGTGCGGCGATGGTGTCGATCATCCCCGTGCTTGGCATTCAGGCGGGCTTTGTCCTGTCGGGCGCGGTCTATATCGAAATCGTGTTCCAATGGCCCGGCGTGGGCCGCATGCTGGTTGATGCGATCCTCAAACGTGACCTTCTGTTGGTGCAGGGCGGTGTGGTCTTTGTGGCAGCCTGCTATGTTCTGTTCAACATCGCGGTGGACGTGGCGCAAAGCTTGCTTGATCCGAGGATCAAGACATGAACCTCTTTCTCAAGCTTCTGTTCCGCAACCGTCTGGCCGCCATGGGGGCGGTGGTGCTCGGCGCGATCCTTCTGCTGGTTCTGCTCACGCCCTTCCTGCCGCTGCAGGACCCGGATGTGACCGCCACCGCCGATCGGTTCAAGCGCCCGTTCTCCGAGGGCCACCTGCTGGGCACCGACCATCTGGGCCGCGACCTGCTCAGCCGATTGCTCCATGGCACCCGCCTGAGCCTTGCCGTCGGGATTGCCGCGGCGCTTGTCGCGGCCACGATCGGATCGACCATCGGCATCGTCGCGGGCTATTTCGGCGGGCGCGTGGACAACATCATCATGCGCATCGTCGATATGTTGATGGCCTTTCCCTACATCCTGCTGGCGCTGGCCATTGTGGCCGCCCTTGGCCCCGGGCTGATGAACGCGCTGATTGCGGTGGCCGCCGTAAACGTGCCCTTTTTTGCCAGGAATATTCGCGGTATTACCGTGGGCCTCGCGGGGCGCGAATTCATCGACGCCGCGCGGCTGGCGGGCATGGGACACGCGCGGATCATTCTGACCGAGCTTTTGCCGAATGTCCTGCCGGTCATCGTCATCGCCATGTCGACCACGGTGGGCTGGATGATCCTGGAGACCGCCGGCCTCAGCTTCCTCGGCCTCGGATCGCAACCACCGCAGGCCGATCTTGGCTCGATGCTGGGCGAAGCCCGGTCAGCGATGATCTCGCACCCGCATACCTCGATCGTGCCGGGCATTATGATCTTCCTGATCGTCATGTCGATCAACCTGCTGGGCGACGGGGTGCGCGATGCGCTTGACCCACGGCTGCGCTCGGGTGCGCTGTCGCGGCCGCGGGCGACCACGCTTGTCGAGCGCCAGGGCGACATCCCCGCCGCAACCGACGATCTTCTGGCCATACAGGAACTTGAAACTCAGTTCCATGTGGGCGACCGCATCTATCGGGCCGTGGGCGGCGTCTCGCTGGCGGTAAAGCCCGGGGAATGCCTGGGCGTCATCGGCGAAAGCGGCTCGGGCAAATCCGTCACGGCGCTGTCGGTCATGGGCCTCGTGGCCTCGCCGCCCGGCGTGATCACCGGGGGCGCGGTGCGTTTTCAGGGCGAAGACCTGATCGGTGCACCCTATGAGACCCTGCGCCAGAGGCGCGGCGACCGGGTGGCCTATATCTTCCAGGACCCGCTCTCGACCCTGCATCCGCTGTACCGCATCGGGCAACAACTGGCCGAGGCGATTCAGTCGCATCACAAGGTTTCGAATGCCGAGGCACGCGCGCGCGCGATCCAACTCCTGAAAGACGTGCGTATTCCGAATGCCGAGTCTCGGGTAGACAACTATCCACATGAGATGTCCGGTGGCATGCGCCAACGGGTTGGCATCGCCATGGCGCTCGCCAATGAGCCCGATGTGATCATCGCGGATGAGCCAACGACAGCGCTCGATGTTACCGTGCAGGCGCAGATCCTGTCGCTGCTCGACGACCTGCGCCGCGACAGGGGATTGGCGATCATTTTCATCACTCATGACTTCGGGGTCGTGGCACAGCTGTGTGACCGGGTGGCGGTCATGTATGCCGGGCGGATTGTGGAGCAAGGGCCGACGCAGGCCGTGCTGGAAGCCCCGGCACACCCCTATACCAAACGCCTGATCGCCTGTGTGCCCGAGCTTGGCGGCGGGCGGCGCGAGCTGGCGGCCATTCCCGGCCTGCCGCCGGTGGTCGACAACCTGCCCGAGGGCTGCGCCTTTGCCCCGCGCTGCGACAAGGCGCAGGAGAGCTGCCGCGCCGGGGATGTTGCACTGAAAGGCACCGCGCCCCGCGCCGTGCGCTGCCTCTACCCGGAGGTGGCCGTCTGATGCCCGCGCTGAAAGTCACCAATCTCGCCAAGACCTTCCCTTTGAAAAAGCCGATCTTCGGTTCGGCCCCGCCCGGGGTGCGTGCGGTGCGGCCCATGAGCTTTGAGGTGGCCACCGGCGAGACGCTCGGCGTGGTCGGCGAATCCGGCTGCGGAAAATCCACTTTGGCACGGATGCTCGTGGGGCTTTTGGAGCCGAGCGAAGGCTCGATAGAGATCGAGGGGCGCGCGCTGGACAATGCCGATCCGGCAGAGTTCGGAAAGCTGATCCAATATGTGTTCCAGGACCCGCAAAGCTCACTCAACCCGCGCAAGACGATACGTCAGGTGATGGAGGCCCCACTCAGGCGGCTCTACGGGATGCCAAAACCCGAGCGGGACAGGCGCATCAGCGAGATTTTCGCTAGCGTAAACCTGCGCGAAGAGTTTCTTGACCGCTACCCGCACGAGTTTTCCGGCGGGCAGGCGCAGCGGATCGGTATCGCCCGGGCGCTGGCGGCCAATCCACGGATCATCATTCTGGATGAGCCGGTCTCTGCGCTGGATGTGTCGGTGCAGGCGCAGGTGCTGAACCTGCTGGCGGACCTGAAGGCGCAATTCGGGCTGACCTATCTTTTCATCACCCATGACCTTGCCGTCGTCGAGGCCGTCAGTGATCGGATTGTCGTCTTGTATTTTGGCGCCGTGGTCGAGATCGGCCGCGCCGAGAATATCTTTGCAAAGCCCCGACACCCTTATACAAGGCTTCTCGCGGACAGCGCGCCGGTGGTTGGAAAACCGCTCACCGCGCCCGAGCAGAAAGGATCGGAGCTGCCCGATCCGCTCAATCCGCCGCCGGGCTGTGCCTTCGCGGGCCGCTGCCCCCGCGCCACGGAAATTTGCCGCGCCGATGAGCCAAAGCTGACTGAAATGGGAGAAGATCAACTTGCCGCCTGCCACCACCCGCTCGAAGGCTGAACCCAAGATCAGCCGCCCCGTGCAGGTCGCCGAAGCGATCAAGGATTGGGTTGTGGAGCAGGGGTTGCAGGCCGGTGATCGGCTTCCCGGCGAGGCCGAGCTGATTGAACGCTTTGGCATGGCAAAAGGGACGATCCGCGAGGCGATGCGCATTCTCGAGGCGCAAGGGCTGATCAAGACCCGCACCGGGCCCGGCGGCGGCAGCTTCGTACACGAAGTCAGCCAACAGCGCGCCAAGGCTCTATTGGGCAACTATTTCTATTTCAAGGACCTGACCATCGGCGACATTTACCAGCTTCGCCTGACTCTGGAACCGGAACTGGCTGCCTCACTTGCTGGCAAGTTGTCCCAAAGCACTCTTGATCTGCTTGAGAAAACAACAGCCGAATACGTCGAACCCGCGGCAACGCTTGATGAGGAACGCGATCAGCATGTCGCATCTCTGCGGTTTCACGCTATCCTTGCAAATCAGTCTCAAAACCCACTTCTCGGGTTTGTTATCGACTTCATGGTGAACTTGCTGACAGATCTGACGGTTTACCGCCGCCTCTATTCTCCGCCCAACATCGAGCTTTGGAAACAGGGGCGCGACCACCAACAGCAACTGATCGCTGCCCTACGCAATGGCGAGGCCGACAAGGCCCGAGCCATCATGACGGATCACATGAAAACAGCCTGGAAGCTCATGCGGCAACAGGAAGTCGAAATGGAAAGCCGTTTCATTTCGGAGTAACAGCATTGGCATGTGGCTAGTGGGGTCAGTCCTGCCCTGACATTTTCGCAAGAACGCTAACCTGCGATCACGTCGCCTGCGAGCTTGGTCAACGTTTCAATGATACGCCGCGTTTCTGCTTCTCCCCTGGGGTTTGATGCATTCCCTTGCTGGGCGCGCTTCAGTACGCCGGTCGCAATGGCGATAAGACGAAACAACGAAAATGCCAGCGCGAAAGTCCAGAACGCTGGCGGCTCGATCCCGCGCTGCACGCAATACTGCGCGACAATGCTCTCTTCGGTGGGCAGGCCAAAGTCATCGCGATTTGCCGATCCGAGGCCCTTCACGAGGCCTGACTGAGGCAGGCGCAGGCACATGCAGAAATAGGCCAGATCGGCGATCGGATGACCAAGGGTGCTGAGTTCCCAGTCAAGAATGCCGATCACGCGGGAGGCGTCTTTGGAGAAGACGAGATTGTCGATCCGGAAGTCGCCATGCACGATGCTGACCTGTCCATCATCTTCGGGTTGATGCGCCGCAAGCCATTCGATGAGCTGTTCGATGAGCGGATTCTCCGCGTCGGTGCTGGCACGATATTGTTTGGTCCAGCGTGCCAGTTGGCGCGCGAAGTAGTCACCTGGAGCACCGAAGTCCCGCAGGCCCATCTGCGTCGGGGCGACATCGTGCAGGGCGGCGAGCGTCCTGGACAGTTGCGTGTAGACGGCGCCGCGCCGGTCACGCGCCAGCTCTGGCAGGGCAGGGTCCCAGAAGATCTGCCCATCGAGCATTTCCATCACGTAGAACATCGTTCCCAGCGGGCTGGTCTCTCCGCTCAGGTGATAGACCTGTGGCACCGGGACAGGTGTATCGGACAGGGCGCGTAGCACGCGGTATTCGCGGTCGACCTGATGCGCCGAGGCCAGCAGCTTGCCCGGGGGCTTGGCGCGCAGAACAAAAGTGCGCGCACCGCTGGTGATCTTGTAGGTCGGGTTGGATTGCCCGCCGCCAAAACGCTCGATTTTGTCCAGCGCGTCGAACCCCTCGACATGCGCGGCAAGGTAGGAGCCGAGCTCGGAGCGGTCGAATTCGTGCAGGGGCTTTACCATCATCGCGTCTCAGCCCAGACTGACGACGAGCTTGCCCTGCACCTTGCGCTGCGACAGCTTCTCGAGCGCGGCTGCGGCGTTCTCGAGCCCTTGCATCACTTCGACCTTTGGCTTCACCTTGCCCTTCAGGTAAAAGTCGAAAAGCTCCGCCGTTGCTTCGGCGTGCTGCGCGGGATTGCGCTCGACGGCGGCGCCCCAGAAAACGCCGGTGACGCTACAGGCCTTGAGCAGCGGCAGGTTCATCGGCAGCTTGGCGATGCCCGCCGGGAAGCCGACCACCAGAAACTGTCCCTCCCAGGCGATCGCGCGCAGGGCGGGTTCGGAGTAGTCGCCACCGACCGGATCATAGATGACATCAGCGCCCGATTTGCCGCACAGCTCCTTGAAGCGCGTGGAAAGCTCTTTCTTGTTGATCTCACCCAGCGGATAGACCAGACCGTCATCGGCCCCGGCATCAAGCGCGGTTTGCAGCTTGTCCTCGGACGATGCCGCCGCCAGCACGCGCGCGCCGAGGATCTTGCCCAGCTCTACTGCGGCCAGCCCGACGCCGCCCGATGCGCCAAGCACGAGAAGCGTTTGTCCCAGGCCCAGTCCCGCGCGATCCTTGAGCGCATGATAGGAGGTGCCATAGGTCATCATGAAGGCGGCGGCGTCCTCGAAGGGCATCTGGTCGGGAATCCTGGAGATCCTGCTTTCCGGAACCACGACCTGCTCGGCCAACCCGCCCCAGCCTGAGAAGGCCAGCACCCGGTCGCCGGCCTTCAGCTGCGTGACGCCTTCGCCAGTGCTTTCGACGATGCCGGACAGCTCAGAGCCAGGGGCGAAGGGGCGGGGGGGCTTGAACTGGTAAAGGTCTCGGATGATCAGCAGATCGGGGAAGTTGAGTCCGACCGCCTTGACGGCGATCCGCACTTCTCCCTTGCCAGGAACAGGTTCTGCGATGTTTTCCAGGCTGAGGCTGTCGGGGCCTCCAGGGGTCTTGCTCATCAGCGCTTTCATCATGTTTCCTCGTGTTGGTTTCCGGCAGGTCGGGCTTCAGCCAATATTGTTGACAATCTTTATGTTTCCACTTTAGGCTCATCAAAGGCACTCCGCAAGCGGTAGGCGCAGACATCGCGAGACGTGTCGAAACGGGAGGGAAGGGGCCAGATGGAAATTGTTCTGCTCGTGGTCTGTTTTGTCGTGCTTGTGCTGCTCGGGGCCCCGGTGGCGCTGGCGATGATACTGATGCCGACCACATACATCCTGCTGACCGACGCCGCGCCGCTGCTGACCGTTCCACATCAGATGTACGAGGGCATAGCGCACTTCCCGCTCGTGGCGGTGCCGTTCTTCATGCTGACGGGCGAGTTGATGAATGGCTCTTCGGTGACCCAGCGGATCATGCGGCTGAGCCGCGTGATCGTGGGGCGGATGCGCGGCGGGCTGGCGCAGGTCAATATCGTGGCGAGCATGTTCTTTGCAGGCATGAACGGATCGGCGGTTGCTGACACCGCGACCATCGGCACGATCATGATCCCTGACATGAAGCGCAAGGGCTACACGCCCGCCTATGCCGCCGCGATCACGGCCATCGGATCGACGATTGGCGGGATCATCCCGCCCAGCATCGCGATGATCGTTCTGGCCAGTTCGGTCAACCTGTCGGTGGGCGCGTTGTTCGCGGGCGGCATCCTGCCCGGTATCCTGATCGGTCTGCTGCTGATGCTGACCGCCTGGATCATCGCCAAGGCCAAGGATCATGAGCGCGGTGACGAGCCCTTCACGTTTCGCGCGTTCCTGAGCGCGGCCTGGGGCGCGTCGCTGGCGCTCTGCGTGCCGCTCATTCTCGTGGTCGGCATCTTCGGTGGCTGGTTCAGTTCGGTCGAGGCCGGGGCGATCACCGCGCTGGTGGCGCTGATCCTGGGAACGGTGGTCTATCGTGATCTCGACTTGGCCTCGTTCCTTGGCGCCCTGAACCGCACGGTCCGGATGTCGGCATCCGTCTTTGTCATCATCGCGGCTGCGGGTCCGTTCACATGGTTGCTGGCCCGTCTGGGCGCGCTGGAAATGCTTCAGAACTGGCTGCTCGGCTTCGCCGAAACGCCGTTCTTCTTCGCGCTCATGCTGCTCGGGCTTATCCTTCTGGCGGGGATGATCATGGATGCCGCGGCGAATATCATCGTGCTGGGCCCCCTGCTGGTCGCCGCCTGCGAGACCGCGGGCTACGAACCCGTCCAGGCCGCATTGGTGGTGGTGGTCGGCTTCCTGCTGGGCACGGTCACGCCGCCTGTCGGTGTGTGCTATTTCACCGCCACGGCCATCGCCGGGTGCAGGCTCGAACAATCCGCTGCGGCCCTGCTACCGTTCCTCGCGGTCGAGATCCTGGTGCTGTTGCTGATGCTCTTTCTGGCGCCGCTGACGCTCTTTCTTCCGGCCTTGTTGGGGTTCCTGTGAGATGCCTGTCCTGAAGCGTATATCCGACGGCGCGGATTTCATCATCCTGCGCATCCTGCCGGTGATCTGCGGCGCGATGCTGGTGCTGATGGTGGCTTTCATCGCCTATACCGTCATCATGCGCACCGTGTTCCTGAACCCGCCGTTCTGGGGCGATACGCTGGCGATGTTCGCCAATGTCTGGATGGTATTCCTGGGCCTGATCATCGCGGTGCGCGAACGTTCCAACATCGCCATGGAGGCGCTCTATCAGCTGATCCCGGCCCACTACGGGCGCTGGTTCCGCAAGCTCTGGGCCGTGGCCTTTGCCGGGTTCGGATTGCTGTTGTTGACAAAGGGATACGAGGCCGCCTCGCGCATTCTCGGCTCCTATTGGGAGTTGGGCAACCTGCCGAAATCCTATCCGCTGATGATCCTGCCGATCACGGGCGTGGGCATTCTGGTGGCGTCGATCCTGTCGCTGTTCCGTCCCTTGGATGAGGCCCCGCACATGGACGATCAGGAATTTCCATAAGGCTGCGCGCACAGGGCGCGCCAAACCAAAGACAAGGAGGATGAAATGAAATTTGGAAAGATGAAAGCAACGCTTCTGGGCGGCGCGCTGGCTGCCCTGACCGCCGGCGCGGCCATCGCCGAGGCCGAAATCAAACTGGTCTTCGGCGTTGCCGGCCAGCCGACATGGGGCTTCGGCAAGCTTCTGACCGAAGTGATCGAACCGAACCTCGAGAAGTATTCGGATGGCCGGATCGATCTGGAAGTTCACCAGCGCGGCGCGCTTTGCAGCGAAGCCGCGTGCATGGAGCAATTGGGTCTGGGCCAGATCGACATGACGACGGTTTCGGCCGGCAACATGGGCGCGTTCGGCAAGACGTTCGACATCTTGAACCTGCCTTACCTGTTCAAGGGGCAGCAGGAAGCCGAGACCATCATGCGCGGCTGGTTGAGCGATGAACTGGCCAAACAAGCAGCCGGTGAAATGGGCATTCATGTGCTGGCAACGGTTTCATCTGGCGGCTTCCGCAACGTGGTCAATACCGAGCGCGAGGTTCGCGTGCCCTCCGATCTCAAGGGACTCAAGATCCGCGTGACCAAAAGCCCGACCGAGTTCAATCTGGTGCAGGGCTGGGGCGCGGTGCCCATTCCCTATGCCTGGGCCTCGCTCTACGAGGGGCTGCAGTCCGGCGTGGTGCAGGGCATGTATTTGCAGGACGTCTTCGTTTCGGCGGCCAAGTTTTATGAGGTGACCAAATTCGTTACCCGCGTGGAAAGCTCCTATAGCGGCCGCCCGGTCATGATGAGCAAGCAGCGTTATGACGCGCTGCCCGATTGGGCGAAGGAAGCTGTCGACAAGGTGGCCGCCGACATCGCCAGAGAAGCGCTGAACTATGACCTGGCGTGGCAGAAGGATGCCATCGCCGCGATGCAGGACAAGGTGTCTGTCTATGTTCCGACCGAAGCCGAACTCGCCGAATGGTCGAAGGGTGCCGTCGAGGCCTGGGTTGCGGTGAAAGGTACCTATGATCCGGCGCTCGCACGCCGCATTCTCGAAGAGCAGGGCCTGAGCGAACTGATCGGGCTTCTCGAAGAGGCAGGCGCGCTGTAAGCCGGATCAACACGGGGCCCGCTTCCTCCCGGCGGGCCTCGCATTCTCTGGAGACACAATGCAATTCATCGACGCACATCATCACCTGTGGGATGTCGAGCTGAACGGCGCGAACTATCCTTGGTATACCGAAGACCATGGCGACCGTGGCTGGGGCGACACCGCGGCGATCATGCGTAACTACAAGCCCGCCGATTTGCTGGCCGATGCGCAGGACGCGGATCTGACCATCGTCAAATCGGTGCATGTCCAGGCCAATTTCGACTTTTCCAACCCGGTGGCAGAAACGCGCTGGCTGGAGCAGGTCGCGCGTGAAGAGGGGTCAGGAAACCTGCCGAATGCCATCGTCGGCTATGCCGATCTCTCGGCGTCTGACGTCGGGGATGTGCTCGAAGCGCATGCTGAAAGCGCCCGGTTTCGTGGTGTGCGGCAGGTGCTGAACCGCCACGACGACCCCAAGCTCAACCGAGCGCCGCAAGACTATCTGGCCGATCCGAATTGGGCCGCGGGGTTGAGACGTCTGTCCGACATGGGGCTGAGCTTCGATGCCCAGATTTACCACCATCAGGCCGCGGCGCTTGCAGACATTGCAAAGGGCCTGTCCGACCTGAATATCGTGATCGACCACGCCCTCATGCCGGCCGAGCGGGACGAGGCGAACCTCGAGGGCTGGCGCAAAGCCGTGACGCGTTTGGCCGAACTGCCGAACGTGTCGATGAAGATCAGCGGTTTCGGCATGGTCGACAACGCATGGACGACGGACAGCATCCGCCCGTTTGCGATGCATTGCATCGAGGCCTTTGGCCCCGGACGCATCATGTTCGGCTCCAATTTTCCGGTCGACAAACTGATGTCGGATTACGGGCGGCTATGGCGCGCCTATGGCGAGATCATCTCGGATTTCTCCGAAGAAGAACGCGAGCAGATGCTAACTGGTACGGCCGCGCGGTTCTACCGGATCTGATCCGTCGCTGCGTTTGCCTCGTCCTTCAGCAAACGGATCGCGTGAATCTTGGATTGGTCAACCAGGCGGCGCGCGGTCTTCTCAGCGTCTTCACCGCGGCCATGCACGATATGATCGACCAGCTCGGCCCAATTCTCGCAGGAATGTGCCCGTCTCTCGGGTGAGGACAGGCCAAGGCGCGAATACCGCAACGTTTGATGGAACAGCAGCGTGACCATCGAGTTCAGGCGTGTGTTGCCCGATGCCTCGCTGATCGAAAGGCCAAACTCGACCACCGCATGAACGTAGTCCGCCGCCGCCGTGGAACCTGACTTCTTCGCGAGCTTCTTGAGCACGGAAAGCTGACGCTCCAGCATCTTGATGTCATCCTGGCTGCGTGTCTCGGCAAGCCGCCGCGCGCCCAGCCCGGACAGGACGGCGCGAATGTCGAACACATCGGCGACCTCTTCCGCCGACAGTTGCGTGACGATGGCGCCACGCCGAGGCGCGATCGTCACAAGACCTGCATTCTCCAGGATGCGCAGCGCTTCACGCACGGGGCCACGGCTGACCTTGTAGCGCTCGGATATCCCGATCTCCTGCAAGCGGTCATTTGGGCTGTATTTCTCGTTGACGATCTCGTCGGCCAGTTGCATGGCGATCTGCTCGGAAATCGACAAAGCCTCGCTGCCCCCTGCGAGAGAGGGCCGAAGCGAGGCAAGCATCGCGCGATGCAGTGCTGTAGTCTGCTGATACATCTACTCGTCCCTATGACTGAATTGCGCAATCTGGACGAGTTTATTGTGTCGGCGTTATCCGCACAAGCGCTTGACCCTCCGTGATGCCATCCCCCTCGCTCACCAGGATCTCGGCGACGGTACCGTCGCACGTGGCCTCGGCGGGTATCTCCATCTTCATGGATTCGAGGATCATCAATACGTCTTCTTCCTCGACGGTGTCTCCCACCTTGACCTCGATCTTCCAGACCGTGCCGGCGATCTCGGATTCAATCGTTTCATCACTCATCGGGTTGCCTCCATGATCCAACTACGCGCGGGTCGAGGGCGCCAACGCGTGCTTTTATTCTTTTCAAATCATTCTTATTGTCAACAATCTTATTTTGTGTAGTCTTGAGGCACACCCAAATCGACAGGTCGGAAGGGAGCGATAATGAGCTGGCAGAAGGAAGTTGACGAGATCAACAGGCGCCGCGAGATCGCCAAAGAGCTCGGTGGCGCTGAGGCGGTGAAGCGCCAGCACGATGCGGGCCGCCTTACCGTGCGCGAACGGATCGACATGCTGGTTGACGAAGGCAGCTTCCGCGAGCTTGGCGCGCTCACGGGGAAGGCCACCTATGACAAGGATCACAACCTTGTTGATGTGACCCCGGCCAATGCGGTGATCGGCAGGGGAACGATCGACGGGCGCAAGGTCTCGATCGACGGGGATGACTGGACCATTCGGGGCGGGTCGTCCGAGGCCACCGTGTCCGAGAAGTGGATCTATGCCGAGAACTACGCCGAAGCGATGCGCATGCCGCTGATCCGTCTTGTGGAAAGCGCTGGCGGCAGCGTGAAGATCCTCGACCAGAACGCTGCGACCAAGCTACCCGCCTACCCGACATGGAATCTGGCTCGCATGATGGGGACGATCCCCATTGTCGGCCTGGCGCTTGGCCCCTGCGCCGGGTTGGGCGCGATCAAGGCGGCCACCGCGCATTACTCGGTCATGGTCAAGGGCACCAGCCAGGTGTTTGCCGGCGGCCCCCCGGTGGTCGAGCGTGGCATGGGCGTCAAGGTCGACAAGGAAGACCTTGGCGGCTCGAAGATCCACACCCGCGAAAGCGGCGTGATGGGCAACGAGGCCAGAAGCGAGGCGGAGGCCTTCGAGATGGCGCGCCGGTTCCTGTCGTATCTGCCCTCCAGCGTCTATGAGATGCCGCCGGTCATCGAAAGCGACGACCCAAAAGAGCGCCGCGAGGAAGAGCTGATCGAAATCATCCCGCGCGACAAGCGCAAGGTCTACAAATCGCGCAAAATCCTCGACATGGTGTTCGACAGGGGCTCGGTCTTTGAACTGACCAAGGGCTATGGTCGGTCGGTCGTCACCTGTTTCGCGCGGCTTGGCGGGCGCCCCGTGGGCGTGATCACCACCGATCCGATGCAATATGGCGGCGGGATGACCAAGGCCTCGGCAGCCAAGATGGAAGCCTTCATCGACCTCTGTGACACGTTCCATCTGCCCATCGTGCATATGGTCGACCAGCCCGGCACCATCGTCGGGCCCGAGGCCGAGCGCAGCGGTGCGGTCAAAGGATCAGTCCGGGTCTGCATGGCCATCGAGCAAAGCCAGGTGCCGTGGTGTGCGATCATCACCCGGCGTTGTTATGGGCTCGCAGGCAGCACGTTCGGCCGGGTTCAGGGCATCAACCTGCATTATGCCTGGCCCTCGGGCCGCTGGGGCTCGATCCCGGTGGATGGCGGGGCCGAAGCGGCGTTCAAGAAGGAGCTCGATGCGCTTGATCCTGAGGCCAGGGCCGCGCGGCTTGCCGAGATCGAAGGTCACTTTTTCCACATGGAATCGCCCTTTCTGACGGCTGAGAAGTTCCGCATTCCCGACATCATCGACCCGCGCGACACCCGCGCGCTGCTCAATGACTGGCTGGACGACTCGTGGAAACTGATCGCCGATCAGCTTGGCCCCAAGGGCCGCACCTTCCGGATGTGAGGACGCCATGAAGCGATTGCTTATTGCCAACCGAGGGGAAATTGCTTGCCGTATCATCCGGGCGGCCCGATCGCTTGGGATCGAGACGGTCGCCGTCTATTCCGAGGCCGATGCAGGGGCGCTGCATGTCGAGATGGCCGATCAGGCCGTGAGCCTCGGCCCGCCGCCCGCCGCACAAAGCTATCTCAGGCAGGACGCACTGATCGAAGCCGCCCGGGCAAAGGGGGCAGGGGCGGTTCACCCGGGCTATGGTTTCCTGTCGGAAAGCGCGTCGTTTGCCCGCGCCGTTGTGAATTCCGGCCTGACATGGATCGGTCCTGCGCCGGAAACCATCGCAGACATGGGCGACAAGGGTCGCGCAAGGGCGCTTGCAATCAAGGCCGGTGTGCCTGTCTTGCCCGGCTCAGACAGCTTTGCCGAAGGCGCGCTGGACGGGGTGGAAGAGGCCGGGGCAACAGTCGGCTTTCCCCTGCTGGTCAAGGCCACGGCGGGCGGCGGTGGCATCGGGATGCAGCGCGTGGACGATCCGGCCAAGCTGCGCAAGATCGCCGAGCGCACCCAGTCTGCCGCCGCGCGCAGCTTTGGTGACGGATCGGTTTTTCTCGAGCGGTTCATCGCCCGTGCGCGGCACATCGAGATACAGGTCTTCGGCTTTGGCGATGGCCGCGCCGTACATCTTCACGAGCGCGATTGCTCGCTCCAGCGGCGTTTTCAGAAGGTGGTCGAAGAAAGCCCCGCGCCGGGGCTCGACCGTGCGATCGTGGCGCGTATGGGTGAGGTTGCCTGCGCGCTGGCGAGCGCGGTGAATTACAGCGGCGCGGGCACGGTGGAGTTCGTGATGGATGCCGACACCGGCGAATTCTTCTTCCTGGAGATGAACACCCGCATTCAGGTCGAGCATCCCGTCAGCGAGATGGTGACGGGCACCGATCTGGTCGCGGCGCAGCTTCGGCTGGCTGCGGGTGATGACATCCATGACGATCTGGCAGATCGTGCGCCAAGCGGGCACGCCGTCGAGTGCCGCCTTTACGCGGAAAACCCTGCCAAGAAGTTCCTCCCTTCGCCCGGAACACTAGAGCGGTTTTCCCTGCCTGACGGGATGGACGGCGTCCGCGTCGACACTGGCGTGCGTGAGGGGGATACGATTACCCCTTTCTATGACCCGATGATCGCCAAGATCATCGCCTGGGGAGAGAGTCGCGACGAGGCACTGGAACGTATCAACGCGGCTTTGCGCGCGACCCATGTCGAGGGGTTGGCGACCAATCGCGATTTCCTGATCGCGATCACCTCGAACCCGACCTTCCGAAGCGGCGAGGTCTGGACCGGTTTCATCGACACGCATCTGGACGCTCTTCTTTCTGCGCAATCGGGCTGAGAGCCATACAAACGAGGATGACCATGACACCCCCAAGATCGCTTCTTCATGCCCTGAAGCCGTTTCTGGAGGCCGGGGCCGACAAGGAAGCGCTGGTGTTTGGTGCGCATCGCATTTCCTTTGGCGACATGGCTGGGCATGCAGCCGCCCTAGCCGAGGTGCTGCGTTCCAAGGGCGTGCAGAAGGGTGATCGGGTTGCGGCTCTGTTTCCACCGCGTCCAGAAGCAATCCTGTCGCTGCTGGCCTGCTGGCTCATCGGGGCGACGTGGATGGGGATCAACCCGCGCTATCAGCGTCGCGAGCAGGCGCAAATCCTCGCGGACGCAGGCGTGAAGGTGCTGATGTCGATGACCCGCATCGGCAAGCGCGACCTTGAGGACGATCTGGCCAGCCATGAGACCGATCTTGGTTTCAGCGTTCTGCGCTTCGCGCCCGCCTTCGCGCCCGCGGCTCTCCCCGAGAAGCTGCCATACGACGAGGTGCTGCGCCGGTGGCGCGAGGCAACCGAAACGCTCGAGCCGGACAGCCCGTCGGTGGTGATCTATACCTCGGGCTCAACCGGCAAGCCGAAGGGGGCGCTCATCACCCATGCCGGTCTCGCTTTCCGTTCGCACACGCTGCACATTGATCGCTTCAACCTGCCTGCGCCAACGCAGCTGATTGACCTGCCGGTGAACCACATCGGCGCTCTGGCCAGCGGTATCGGCGTTGCCATGGCGTCGGGCGGCAAGATGATCCTGTCCGAGCAATTTGATCCCGGCGTCACGCTCAGGACGGCTTTCGCGGAAAAGCTGGCGATCATAAGCGGGGTGCCTGCGATGTTGGCGCGGCTGGTCGAGCACCCGGATTTTGCAACGTCCGACTTGTCTTCGGTCAAGGCGATCAGCTGGGGCGCAGGGCCGATCAACGAGGCCGTTTTGCGTAAGCTGTTGAATGCGACGGATGCCCTCTTCTCCCAGCAATACGGGATGACCGAAAGCAACGGCCCCATCGTCTTCACACCGCCGACACGCGATGTCGAGGTCCTGCTCAACACCACCGGCAAACCCGATCCTCGGCTGGAGCTGAGGATCGCGGATGAGAGCGGCCAGCCCCTGCCTGACGGCGAAGAGGGTGAAGTGCAGATCAGGCACCCGCACCCGTTTGCGGGCTATCTCGGTAATGCAGAGGCCAGCGCGGCGGCGTTCACTGCCGATGGCTTCCTGCATACGGGCGATCTGGCCATGGTCCGTGAAGATGGCTACCTCGTCTTCTGTGGGCGCAGCAAGGAGATGTACAAATCCGGCGGCTTCAACGTCTATCCGCGCGAGATCGAGATCGCACTGGAGGCTCACCCGGCCATCCGTGCGGCAGCCGTTCTTGGCGTCGATGACGAACAATGGGGGCAGGTAGGGCATGCCTTTGTCGAACTGGCCTCGCCGCTGACCAGTGACGACATCACAGGCTGGTGCAAGGCGCGGCTGGCCGATTTCAAAGTGCCCAAACGTGTCAGCGTGATCGACGCGATGCCGCGTACACCTGTCGATAAGGTCGACCGGATGCAACTTGCCGAACTGGCCGCGCGCGGCTGAGTCCTGCCCGGAAACGAAAGAGGACCACAATGGATTTTGCACCTTCTGCCAAGGCGAAAGAGTTTCACGAGCGTCTCGCCGCCTTCATGGACGCGCATGTCTACCCTGCCGAAGCGGTATATCACGAGCAGCACGGCGCCGCGCCCTCGCGCTGGCACGTGCCGCCGATCATCGAAGAGCTGAAGGCCAGGGCGCGCAGCGCGGGGCTGTGGAACCTCTTCCTCCCCGATGCCGAGTTTGGTGCCGGTCTGTCGGTGCTGGACTACGCGCCACTGGCCGAGCTGACAGGCCGCAGCCATATTGCGCCCGAGGTGTTCAATTGCAACGCACCGGACAGCGGCAACATGGAAACCCTCTTTCTTTACGGAACCGAGGAGCAGAAATCCCGCTGGCTGCGTCCGCTGCTGGATGGCGAAATCCGCTCTGCCTTTCTCATGACAGAGCCCGATGTGGCCTCGTCCGATGCCACCAACATCGAATGCAATATCCGCCGCGAGGGGGATGAGTATGTGATCAATGGGCGCAAGTGGTGGTCGTCGGGCGCGGGCGATCCGCGCTGTAAGATCTTCATCGTGATGGGCAAGACCGATCCAGAAGCCTCGGTTCACTCCCAGCAATCCATGGTGCTTGTCCCGGCAGACACACCCGGCGTGACGGTCGAACGGCATCTGCCGGTCTTTGGCTATGACGATGCGCCGCACGGGCATATGGAAGTCTCGCTCAAGGATGTGCGCGTGCCGGTTTCAAACGTGCTTCTGGGAGAAGGCCGCGGGTTCGAGATTGCTCAGGGGCGGCTCGGCCCCGGGCGCATTCACCACTGCATGCGCTCGATCGGGGCGGCAGAACGCGCGCTTGAACTGATGACCGAGCGCCTGCTTACGCGCAATGCCTTCGGCAAGGCCATCGGCATGCATTCGGTCTGGGAAGAGCGCGTTGCCAATGCGCGGTTAGAGATCGAGATGACCCGCCTGATCTGCCTCAAGGCGGCCTGGATGATGGGCGCCGTCGGCAACAAGGCCGCAAAGGACGAAATCGCGATGATCAAGATCGCCGCGCCCAACATGGCGGCGCGGGTGATTGACGATGCCATTCAAGCCTTTGGCGGCGCGGGTGTGTCGGAGGACACGCCGCTGGCGTGGATGTATGCCGCGCAACGCGCGCTTCGGCTTGCCGATGGGCCAGACGAGGTGCACCGCCGCGCCGTGGCAAGGTCCGAATTCAAACGCGCAGCGGCGCGTCTCGGAGTTGATATTCGAACTGTCGCATCCTGAACCGAAGGAGAAGAAGCGATGACAGCACGCAGGCCGGAAACCGAGTAACAACCTGTCGTGACCGGCTGGAACAAAAAAAACACACGGTGGCCGGGGACGAGTTCACCAGGATGGTGCTTGGCAAGGACGCGACGAACGCCGAACGTGTCATCAGCAACGGCGTCATCGCCCCGGGCGCGTTCAATCCCGATCACTATCACAAATAAGAAGACCAGACCTTTCACACCATCGAAGGACAGCTTGAGGTCAGAATCGGTGATGCGCATTACACTCTTGGGCCCGGCGATACGGTGCATTGCTCAAGAGGCGTTACGCATAATATGAAGAATGTCCGAGAAACGCAGGCAAAGCTGATCAACTTGTCTTCCTCCGGGGAAATGGGCCGAAACGTCCCGGCAAAACAAGCCCGGCAAACATGACCTTGCGTTGATCAAAGAGCGTTTCTGTATTGCCTACCTTTAACCAATGCCTGCCGGGTAATCCGATTTGATCTGCCGAACAGCCCGTTCCCTGGGCAGGCGGTTTTGTGCATCGAAGAAGGTTAAGTTTTATGATATTGTACGGAACTCGTAACTTTTTGATATTGCAGGATTGTCGGAGCCGACTCGCCCTCGAAATCAATCTCGAAACGCTTCACCGAGTTCCCTGACTTTCAGTCAGGCATTTTGGGTCAACAACCCAAACAGTTCGCTTTGCGATGAAATGTTCAGTTTCTTGTAAAGATTGCGCCGGTGCACCTTGACCGTGTTACTTGATATCCCGAGCTTGTAGCCGATGGCGCGGCTGGAATGACCCTGCACGATAAGTGTTGCCACTTCGGCTTCGCGGTCAGAAATCTCGTTTTCTCCGTTTTGCGAAATCGTCAAAAAGCGATGCTCCAGCGTGGCTGGGACGCCCGGGTTGCGTTTTGTCGGCTTGCCCAGAACCGACAGCAGGCTTGGCACCAGTACCGTCGACAACGACCGGAACCTTGCGATTTCGCTGGCCCGAAAGCGGCGTTTCCCGGCATGGCGGCCAATGGACATGTTCACCGATGTGTCGTCGTCGACGCGAGCGACAAAACCCATGTCGTCGACTAATCCCATCGGCCCGAAATAGTTCGAGAAATACTCGCTCGTCTCGAACCGGTCCGGTGCGATTTCACGCAAGGGGCATGCCACCCAGTTTTCTGTTTCCACGGCCAGTTTGTAGAACGGGTCAAGCAGGTAGCCAAACCGGGTGTAGTCCCGGTCGAATAACGCTTCGAGGTGGTTTTCCAGAACCCATTTGAACAGTGGCTCAGGGGGTCCGCTGGGGTGGAAACGGATCGCCAGAACACTTTGAACCGCAAAGACATCGCGACAGAACGGCACCACGACGCTTGCGAAATCGTCGATCGAGCGAGCGGTGCACAACTGGCCAAAAAACTCGTACTCATTGGAATTTCCTTGCAGAATTGTGCTGCCCTCCAGTTCTTATACCACTGTATCATCAGGAAATTTGGTATCAATACTACTCTGGTGGTATTGTGCGTTTTCTCCCGTGGTGGAACCTAAAGGTGGGAGGACGTCATGTTTCACGAAAATACAACCTGTTCGCGCCGGACAGCCCTTGTCGCATCGGAGCTGTATTACTGGCACGACACCCAGAACTGGTGCGGCTCGATGGTGCCGAGCCTGACCGTTCAACCGGCAGAGCATTTCGAGAATCCCGAAACCAAGCGCCGTCTTCAGAACCTTGTTCAGGCGACGGGGCTTTGGGAGCACCTGTCTCATCTCCGGCCGAAGCGGGCGGCGGATGAAGTGATCCGCATGGTTCACCCGCAAAGCCACATCGATCATCTGGCCTCGGTCTGCGAGAGGGGTGGTGGTGATGCCGGAGAGTTGACCCCGGCCGGCCCCGCAAGCCTTGAGATCGCGCGCCTTGCCGTGGGCGGCGTGATCGTGGCGATGGATGCGGTGATGACCGGCGCTGCCGAGAATGCCTATGTTCTGTGCCGTCCGCCCGGGCATCACGCACTTCCGGATTTGGCGATGGGGTTCTGTCTCTTGGCCAATGCGGCTCTGGGCATCCGCCATGTCCAGAAGACCTATGGCCTCACGCGGATCGCGGTCGTGGACTGGGATGTGCATCACGGAAACGGAACCGAGGCCGTGTTCCTCGACGATCCCGGCGTGCTGACCATATCGCTTCATCAGGACAACCTGTTTCCGCTGGATTCGGGCGGTATCGGGGTCAAGGGCGCAGGCAACAGCAACATCAACGTTCCGCTGCCGCCGGGTTCGGGTTCGGGCGCCTACCGCGAAGCATTCGAACAGATCGTCATTCCGGCGCTTGATGCGTTCGCGCCCGAACTGATTGTTTTGCCTTGCGGTTACGATGCCTCGGCCGTCGATCCGCTGGGCGTCTGCATGCTGTCATCCGAGGATTTCCGCTGGATGACGCGCCAGGTGATGACGCTGGCCGACAAGCATTGCCAGGGGCGTATCGTGGTGACGCATGAAGGCGGGTATTCGCCTGTCTATGTTCCCTATTGCGGATTGGCGGTTCTCGAAGAACTGAGCGGCGCATCCGATACGCTGCCCGATCCCTATGCCGACTTCATCGCGAATTATGGCGGTCAGGCCCTGAGCAACGATCAGGCCGCCGCAATCAAGCGCGCGAAAGACGCGCATTTCTCAAGCTGATACATCCAGGGAGGTCAAAATGACCAAAGAGTTGCAACATACCCAAACCCGGCGCGGGTTTCTGAAATCCGCTGGCATGGCCACGGGTTCGGCCGCGATGCTGGCCGGGCTCAACAGCGCGGCACAGGCGCAATCGTCCGATCCGGTGGTGATCGGCTGTCCGGCGCCGCTGACCGGGATCGTTGCCGCGGACGGGATCGAATTCCAGCGCGGCATCCAGATGGCGGCGGACGAGATCAACGCGGTTGGCGGCATTCTCGGCCGGCCGATCGAGCTGGTCTTTGCCGACACCCAGAGCAAGGGGGTCGATGTTGTCATCCAGTCCGCCCAGCGGCTGATCGACCGGGACAACGCCAGCGCGCTGATCGCGGGCTATAACCTGGAAAACGGCACCGCGCTGCATGACGTGGCCGCCGATGCCGGCGTTATCGCAATGCATGCCAACACCGTGGCCGTGCATGACGAGATGGTGAAATCCGATCCCGACCGGTATTGGGGCACCTTCCAGTACGATCCGCCCGAGACGCTCTATGGCGGCGGCTTCCTCAAGTTCCTCAAGGATATCGAGGACAATGGCGAATTCAGCCGCCCCAACAACAAGATCGCGATCATCACCGGGCCGGGCATCTATTCGGTTAACATCGCCAATGCCATCCGCGATGGGGCTGGTGAATATGGCTATGATGTCTCGCTGTTTGAGACGGTGGCCATTCCGGTATCCGACTGGGGCCCGACACTGGCCAAGCTGCGCGCCGATCCCCCGGCGGTGATCGTCGTCACGCATTTCTATCCGCAGGATCAGGCGCTGTTCATGAACCAGTTCATGACCGACCCGACGAACAGCCTTGTCTATCTGCAATACGGCGCTTCGCTGGCCGCGTTCCGCGACATTGCCGGGGACAACTCGGTCGGTGTGACCTACGCGACCGTTCTTGGCACCTTGCAGGACGAAATGGGCGATGCCTTTGCCAAGGCCTACAAGGAAAGGTATGGCGACCTGTCCTCGACCGCCAGCGGCTGCCAGACCTATTCGGCGCTTTATGCCTATTCCATTGCTGCCGCTCTCGCCGGTGGGCCCGGCGCGCCTTATGACGATGTGCAAAACAAGGCGGTTGCCGACCGGTTGCGGTCGCTGATCTTTCGCGGGCCGGTCGGAACGATGCGTTTTCATGCCGACACCCAATCGGCCTGGAGCTATCCGACCGAAACCAACGACCCGAGCCTCGGCATGCCGCATATCTTCAGCCAGATCTTCGACAAGGCCGAGGATGGCGTGCTGATCGCACCGGCGCCCTACAAGAAGGCCGGGTTCAAGATGCCGCCCTGGATGAAGGGCTGAGGTCTTGATGGCCGAAGATGCACATGGCTTCCTCGAACTCCGTGGCGTGACTAAGCGCTACGGAGCTCTTGCGGCCGTCGACGGGGTGGATTTCACCGTCGACCGTGGCGAGGTGATCGGCATCGGCGGCCCCAACGGTGCGGGCAAGACAACCTTTTTCGACCTGATCAGCGGGCTGACCCGCACGACCGAAGGCACAATTCGCTTTCGGGACCAGGATATTACCGGTCTTGCGCCGCACCGTCTGTGCCGGCTTGGCATGGCGCGGACATTCCAGCTGAATTCCGGGTTCGACAACATGACGGTGTTTGAAAACCTGTTGGCCGCGCGCGCCTTTGGACGCCGCAGCGCCGGCGGGTGGCTTCTTACGGCGCGGGCCGACAAGCAAGCCACCCAGGTGCTTCTGGACGAGATCGGGCTGGCCGATATCGCGTCAGACCCTGTGGCAGGCATACCCATCCTCGCGCGCAAGAAACTGATGATCGCCACCGCCCTGATCGGCGAGCCGGACATCCTGTTGCTGGACGAACCCGTTGGCGGCCTGACGCCGCCCGAGATTGACGAATTGATCGATTTGATGCTGGGGCTCAAATCGCGGGGCATGACGCTGGTGTTCATTGAACATGTCATGCGTTTCCTGACCGCTGTCGCGGACCGCGCAGTCATGATGCATCAGGGCCGCATCATCTATGACGGAACGCCTGGCGGGCTGGCCAATGACAAGACCGTTGCCGAAGTCTACCTGGGCAGCGCCGGGCTTGGAGGCATGGCATGACCCAGCTGTTATCCTGCGAGAACCTGGTGTCGGGCTACTTGAACCGGCCTGTCCTTCATGGTGTCTCGATCGAGGTTCCGCAGCAAGGCGTGCTGGCGTTGATCGGCCCCAACGGGCACGGCAAGACAACTCTGTTGCGGACGCTTTCCGGCTTCCTTCCCCTTCGTAGTGGCAAGATCACATTCGACGGACAGGACGCTGGCCGGATGGCGGTGAACAAGCGCGTCGAGGCTGGTCTGATTCACGTCCCGCAAGGCGATCAGCTGTTTACCGAGATGACGGTCGAAGACAACCTGCTGATGGGCGCCTATCTGGCGTCGGACAAGGTCGAGATCGCCCAGCGGCTGGCCGATGTCTACCAGCTGTTCCCCAAGCTCAAGGACCGACGCAACCAGCTTGCCAGCGGCCTTTCGGGGGGCGAACGACGCATGGTGGGGATCGGCCGCGGCCTGATGGCAGATGCGCGGCTGATCATGCTGGACGAGCCGTCGCTTGGCCTCGCGCCCCTGGTGATCGAACAGATCTATGCGGCGCTGGACCAGTTGCGCGCCCGTGGCAAGGCGTTTCTGGTGGTCGAGGAAAACCCCAGCCGCCTCATGCATTTCGCGGACCGGCTTTGCCTGATGGATGCCGGTCATGTGGTGTGGCAGGGCAGCGCCGCCGAGGCGCGGGACTCGGGCGACATTCTCAAGACCTATCTTGGAGGGCATTGACCCATGGATGTGCTCATCCAGATTTTCTTTACAGGCGTGACCCTGGGCGCGATGTATGCGCTGGCCTCGGTCGGGCTGTCGCTGATCTTTGGCACGTTGGGCATGTTCAACATGGCCCATGGGCTGTTCATGACGCTGGGCGCTTATGTTGCCTATTCGGCGGCGAATGCATTTCAACTGCCCTTGGTTCTGGGATTTGTTGCCGCGATGGCCGCAGGTGCGGTGATCGGTGTGCTGACGCATCTTCTGATCGTGCGCTTCATGCTGGGCTCGCCGGATTTCGGAATGAACGTCATGGTCGCAACAGCAGGGCTTGGGATCGTGCTGCAGGACATAGTTCTCAAGATCTACGGCGGGTATCCCTATCCGCAGGTCGTGCGTGTCGAGGGCATTGCCCAGCTTGGCGGCGTGAGCATCACGCTTCAGGCGCTGACCAATGTTGCGGTGGCTTTGGCGTTGATCCTGGGGACGGCCTGGCTGCTCATGAAAACCCGCTTTGGCCGGGCAATTCGGGCGACGGCGATGAACCGCGAAGCCGCGATGCTGATGGGGGTCAAGGCCGATACGGTGTTTTTGCAGGTCATGGCACTGGCGGGGATGCTGGCCGGGGTCGCGGGGCTGATGATTTCGACACAGGCGACGCTTTCGCCGCAAATGGGGGGTGACCCTCTCTTGAAGGCCTTCGTGATCTGCGTGGTCGCCGGGCTGGGCAATGTCTGGGGCGCGGGTGTCTGCGCCTTTGGCCTCGCGCTGCTGGAGGCCGCGATCGGGTATTACTTCGGTGTGCGGTTCGGATTTCCGACCATGCTGATGCTGGTCATCCTCCTCTTGATCTGGCGGCCACAGGGCCTCTTTGGCCGGGAAAGGGTGGTGCGCCTATGAACCAGTCACATTCCTTGAAACGGCATCTTCTGGTGTCGGTGCTGATCGTCGCGGGCTTTGCCGCGCTGCCGCTGGTCATGACACAGCGATACCTTTTGGGCGAGGTTATCCTGTTCTTTCTCTGGGCGATGGTCGCGATGAACTGGAACCTGCTGATGGGGCATGCCGGCGTCTTTTCACTGGCCCAGATGCTGTTCTTCGCCACCGGTGCCTATTCCGTCGCGATGGGCACATCCTACCTCGGCGTTTCGATCTGGGCGGCCCTGCCTTTGGCAGCTGTCGTTTCGGCGATCCTTGCGTTTTTCATCGGGCTGGCCTGCCTGCGCCTGACGGGTGCCTATGTGGCCTTGCTGACCTATGCCATCGTCGGGATGGTTCATGTTCTGATCATCACCGAGACCGAGTGTTTCACGATGGTCCGCAACTCCTGCCAGCAAATGTTCGGCGGGGCGGCGGGTTTCTCACAGTTCGAAGATTTCGGGTTCCGGAAACTGCTTCGGGGCAACTGGATCCTGGGGAATTACTATGTCGCCCTGCTGGCCTTTGCCGTGACGATCCTGGGCATCGTCGTGATCATCCACGGGCGGCTGGGCCTGGCCTTTCGCGCCATCCGCGACAATGTGGGTTATGCCAGCAGCCGCGGCATCGACCGCCGGAAATACCAGATCGCGGCCTTTGCCATCTCGGCCTTTCTGACCGGGCTGGCCGGGGCGATCTATGCCGGGCACTTCCGTGCCGCCGGGCCCAGCCTGTTCGATTTCTCGACGCTGCTGTTCGTGTTGTCGATGGTCGTCGTTGGCGGCGTCGGGTCGACCTGGGGGCCGATCATTGGGGCGGGCACGATGATGTTGATCATCGAGTTCTCCAAGGGCATGGGCGATGCGCGTGATCTCATCCTCGGGGTGGCGCTGATCGTCTTTGTCGTGGTGATGCCCAAGGGGCTGGCCGGGTCAGTGCGGCAGTTTCGCCAAATGCTGGGCCGAAAGGCTTCGAAAAATGAAGAAGGGTCGACAGTATGACCACTGCCGATTTCATCATTGAAAACGGCCGCGTGCTTACCATGAATGCAGCCGCACCGCGCGCCGAAGCCGTCGCCCTGCGGGGCGGGGCGATCCTTGCGGTGGGCGGGCGGGACGAGATCGCCGAGTTGGCTGGCCCCGATACCCGCCGCTTCGACGCGCAGGGCAACACGGTGATGCCCGGCATGGTCGAGGCGCATCTGCACCTGTTTCTGGGGGCTGCTGGCCTGCGGATGCTGCATCTCGACACTGTGCGCGGGGCGGCGGCGCTGCGGGAAAGGCTGCATCCCTATGCGGCGGCCAACCCCGATGCGGCGTTGCTGATCTGCAAGGCGGCGGATTACAACCTTTTCGGTGACGGAATTGCTACGACCCGGCAATTGCTGGATGACATCCTGAGCGACCGCCCGTTCATCCTGATTGCGGGGGACCATCATACCGCCTGGGCCAACACGGCGGCGCTGGAGCGCGCGGGCATATTGCAAGGGCGCGATTTGCCCACAGGCAACGAAATTGTCATGGGGCCGGACGGTACCGCCACTGGCGAATTGCGCGAACAGGCGGCGATTGATCCGGTGCTGTCACTGCGGTCCTCCGGCGGGCGGGAAAACCTCGGGTTGATGGGGCTGGAACCGAGCGTTGAGTTGACAGCAGCCCAACGCGATGACGATCTGCGCGTGATAAAGGAAGGGCTGAAATACTGCGCCTCTTTCGGTTTCACCAGCCTGCACAACATGGACGGCAACCTCTATCAGCTTGCCCTGCTGCGTGAACTCGAAGACCGGGGCGAACTGATCTGCCGCACCGAAGTGCCGTTTCACCTGACCCCGGAAAAACCGCTGAGCTCTCTGGACGAAGCCAGTTGGATGCACGAGACCTATCGCTCTGACCGGCTGCGGTCCGGGCGGATCAAGATGTTCATGGACGGGGTGATCGACAGCGGCACGGCGTTTCTGGTCGGGGACTATGCCGACCGCACCGGGTGGTGCGGCGAGGCCTTGCATTCAGCCGAAGCCTTCACCGCCGCGGCGGTCGAGGCCGACAGGCGCGGGCTGCAGATCAGTGTGCATGCCATTGGCGACGCTGCCGTCCGGCGCGTGCTGGATGGGTACGAGGCCGCGCGCAGGGCCAATGGCGCACGCGACAGCCGTCACCGGATCGAGCATATCGAACTCTTGCATCCCGACGATGCCCATCGCCTGCGCGAACTGGGCGTCGTGGCCTCCATGCAGCCGCCGCACCCGCCTGGTGCTATGGATTTTCCGCTGGAGCCGTGGCGCACCAAGGCTGGTCAGGGGCGCTGGCCGCAGGCCTTTCCGGTCCGTGCCCTATTGAGCGACGGTGTCCCGCTTGCCTTTTCATCGGATTGGCCGGTGTCGGATATCAATCCGATGCGCGGCGTCAGGGCGGCCATGACCCGCCCCAGGTGGGATGATGACTGCCCCGACAATCGCCTGTCGCTGACGGAGGCGCTGCATGGCTATACGGCAGGTGGCGCCTATGCGGGGTTCGACGAACACCGCCTGGGCCGGATCGCGCCAGGCATGCAGGCCGATATCGTCGTGATGGATCGGGATCTCGAGGCGCTTGCATCAGAAGAAATCGACACGGCCCGTGCCGCGCTAACGCTGTGCGGTGGCGAAATAACTTGGGAGGCTTAGGAGATGGCCCAGCAAAACGTAAACGCCGGTTTGGCAGCGCAGGATGGTCTTTCCCATGTTCAGGGAGCAAGCCAGCCGGACCTGTCCAATGCCACGATCCCGCAATTGCTTCACACGACCGTCGCGCGCGGCGGGGCAAACGACGCGCTGATCTTTGCGGGTGCGCGGCTGAGCTACGACGCGTTTGCGCAAGCGGTGGATGACCTTGCCTGCGGGTTTCTGGCGCTTGGGCTGCAAAAGGGCGACCGTCTCGGCATCTGGTCGCCCAACCGGGTTGAATGGGTTCTCACGCAATTCGCCACCGCAAGGATCGGCGTGATCCTGGTCAACATCAACCCGGCCTATCGCCTGAGCGAACTGGAATATGCCCTTAACAAGGTGGGCTGCAAGGCGCTGGTGCTGGCGCCTGCGTTCAAGGCTTCGGATTACGTGGAAATGATCCGCACCCTCGCGCCGGAACTGGCATCCTGCGACAAAGGCGGGCTGCGGACCGCAAGGCTTCCTGATCTGCGGCATGTCATCGTCATGGGTGAAAACGCGGGCCAATGCGGTGAATGGGCGTTTGGCGAAATTGCCCGAATGGGCGGTGCCGAACACCGTGCCCGTCTGCCGGATATCGACAAGACACTTAACCCGGACGATCCGATCAACATCCAGTTCACATCGGGCACGACCGGCCAGCCCAAGGGGGCCACGCTGACGCATCGCAACATCGTCAATAACGCGCGGTTCGTGACCGACCGGATCAACTTGTCCGAACGGGACCGGCTGGCGATCCCGGTGCCGCTCTATCACTGTTTCGGCATGGTGATGGGCGTGCTGGGGGCGGTCAGCAAAGGCGCGGCAATGGTGTTTCCGGGCGAAGCCTTTGACCCGACCCAGACATTGGACACGGTCGAGGCGGAACGCTGCACCGCGCTCTATGGCGTACCGACAATGTTCGTGGCGATGTTGCAGGAACTGGCGACAACATCGCGCGATCTGTCGTCGCTGCGTACGGGTATCATGGCGGGGTCTCCCTGTCCGGTCGACGTGATGAAACAGGTCAACGACCGGATGCACATGGGCGAGGTGACGATCTGCTACGGCATGACCGAAACCTCGCCCGTGTCCTTTCAGAGCTTTGTCGACGACAGCACAGAAAAGCGGTGCGAGACCGTAGGCCGGATCCACCCCCACCTGGAGGTCAAGATCGTCGATGACACCGGTAATACGGTGCCCGTAGGCGTTCAGGGAGAGCTGTGCACGCGCGGCTATTCGGTGATGCAGGGATATTGGGACGATCCTGAACGAACCGCCGAGGCGATCCGTGATGGCTGGATGCATACCGGCGACCTGGCGGTGTTGGACGCGGATGGGTTCTGCAGCATCACCGGGCGGGTCAAGGACATGATCATCCGGGGCGGCGAGAACATCTATCCGCGCGAGATCGAGGAATTCCTGTTCGGCCATCCCGACATCAAGGAGGTGCAGGTCTTTGGCATCCCCGATGCGCGGATGGGCGAAGAGGTCTGCGCCTGGGTCGTCGCCAAGCCCGGGTGCGAGATTTCCGCCGAAGACGTTCGCACCTATTGCCGGGGGCAAATCGCCCATTTCAAGGTGCCCCGTCATGTCCGCATCGTAACAGAACTGCCGATGACCATCACCGGCAAACCACAGAAATTCATCATGCGCGACCGGATGGTCGAAATGCTGGGCCATGCAGGGGCGTCGGACTAAAGCCACGCAACGACAACAGTCGACCCAAAGACGGGAGAAACGAACATGAAGCTGAGCGAATACGCATCCTATGACGCCACAGGGTTGGCCGATCTGGTCGCCCGCAAAGAGGTCTCGGCAGACGAGCTGACCGACGCAGCACGACGTGGCATTGCCGCCGTGAACCCACAGCTGAATTTCATGGTGGACACCATCGCCCCCCCCATAGCGGGTGATGGTTCGGGCGCCTTCGCCGGGGTGCCCTTCCTGATCAAGGATATCATGATGACGGCGGCGGGAGTGCCGCAGGGGATGGGCACACGGCTGCTGGACAACGATGTGTATGTTGCGCCGCACGATGGCGAGTTGATGCGGCGCTTCAAGGCGGCGGGGCTAAACACGCTGGGGCGCACCACGACGCCGGAATTCGGCTTCAACGCCACCACTGAGTCGGTTGCAACGGGGCCCAGCCGTAACCCGTGGGATCCGTCCCGCACCACCGGCGGTTCCAGCGGCGGCGCGGCGGCTGCCGTGGCCGCTGGGGTTGTGCCTATGGCACATGCCAATGATGGCGGTGGTTCCATTCGTATCCCAGCAGCCTGTTGTGGGGTCGTCGGGCTGAAGCCCAGCCGAGGGCGCACGCCGCTCGGCCCAGATGCGCAGCTTGCCATTCTGGGGCTCGGGATCGAATTCGCGGTGACCAGAACGACACGGGATGCCGCAGCATTGCTGGATCTTGTTGCAGGCCCCGAGGCGGGATCATTCATTCCTCTGGCGAACCCCGTGACATCCTACAGCGACAGCATCAAAACCCCGATGCAGGGTCTCAGAGTAGCCATTGCACCAACCGGGTTTCAGGGCGCGGCCCCAACTGATGCGGGCATGTCGGCCGAGGTCGTTCGTGTTGGGAAACTTCTGGCTGACCTTGGCCACACGGTTGAGGAAATTGACCACGTCCCGCTGGAACACGAACAATTCCATGCGGCAAACTACCGGTTCTGGATGGCCACGCTGGCCGCTGCTTCCAAGACGCTCACAACAGCTTTTGGCATTCCGGCAAGCACTGATGTGTACGAAACCTGCACATTGAAGGGGATCCAGGACGGCCAGGCCATGTCAGCGGTAGACATTATGGAAGCGGTGCAGATCATGGGCATGACCGGTCACCAGATGGGCGCGTTCTTTGCAGGCTACGATGCCGTGATCCTGCCGCCCTTTGCCGCACCGCCCATTCCGCTGGGCGTGCTGGACCAGAACCATCCCGGCTGGAGCGCGCGGCGGTTCTATGATGAGCTCTTCAGCCGCTTCAACGCGACCGCGCCTTTCAACGTGACAGGCCAACCCGCGATCACCGTGCCCACCGGCCTGGTCGAGGGGCTGCCGGCCGGTGTGCAGATTGCCACGTCGCTGGCACGGGAGGATATTCTGCTGAACCTGTCGGCCCAGTTGGAAGACGCGACGGACTGGCCCGCGCGCCGCCCGGCGGTTTCCGTCGCCAATCTCTGAACGCTGGAGAGGCCGGGCGTGGGCACAGGCCATCGGGAGAGATGAGATGCGCTGGCCTTGATACTATCGAAGCTGCTCTTGGCGCGCGACTTGTCATGGGCACGTATCCCTTACTCTCGTGTTTTGACACCGTTCTGGATCGCGCTACCGAGCCGCGCAGGATTAGTAAAATTCATACTGGAATGATCGCTTCTGCAACATGGGCTGCATTGCAGCGATAGACATGCCGCAAGCAAGAAGCGTTACTGCGTCAGCGAAGTACGAAAGATGAATGACAGACAAGTCCGCACTCTGTTCCTTGCCACAGACTTCTTCGCTGCGCTGCGCATCAATGGCCGCTGCTTCGGCTGCGTTGCGGTATGAGGTATCTCGCTCATGTAGTGGTTTTCACGCTGCGAGCGCACGCAGCAGGAGATCTGGATTCACAGGTTGAGCTCTTTGCCGCCGAATGCTCATGCAGAAAGGGTGTTGTAGCGGGCGCCAGGGAACCCGCCATCGCCAAAATTTGTGCAGGCCCTTGATCCGGCTGCGTCGCTGGTAAATCGCCACCGTTCGCGTCCTGGAAACCGAGGTTTGTGCCAGCGACGGCGAAACCGGGGTCTGAGCCCGTAATGGAAGTGTCAAATTCTTG
>Ga0157387_13250_pt1 | contig 46187 bp, 48 predicted proteins | sample T8_LowC_AmetaT_FD_116788 | JGI IMG/M metagenome (GOLD analysis project Ga0157387, IMG submission 116788) | Metatranscriptome of Roseovarius nubinhibens ISM and Alexandrium tamarense co-culture from University of Georgia, USA - T8_LowC_A metaT... ... | reverse complement strand
GAAATTCACTAACATTTTGACAAATGTACCCCGGCGCGTTGGTTTCGCCCTAAGATGCGGAAATCCGCATGAATTAGTGTTTCAATACATCTTGTTATGTGAATTGTTCCTTGGCTTCAGGTCGCGGGCCTGACAGCGACATGACCGGAACACCTTGCAAGCAGAGAGGGAATCGGCTTGAGCAGTGGCAATCCACGTCGCCTTGGAATTGACTTGACCACCTGCTCTTGAAAAACGGTGTTGCGGCCAGGATTCAGGGGCGGTGGCGGTCTCACAGATACCCCCATGCGCCTGGTGCGCGACCCTTGCGCCGGGGTCAGAGCGGATGGATCGTCAGCTGCGGACCGGTGCCTTGCCCGACCTGCTGACAGCATGCGGTTTTGAGAAATTGTCCGGCATGCCAGCGCCTAGATCGTCGGCGAGGTAATCGGCTGTCCGCGCGCGGCTCTTTGTTCTGTTTCCGGGGTGCCGGTCGGCAAGGCCCGTGATCTGGGGCTGGGCTGGGGGCTTTCTTGTGTTTTCAGATGCAAAGGGAGCGCCGGATCAGTGCAAGCGGCCGATGGCGGAGATCGGGCGATCGCCCGGGCGGGCCTGCCGCTCAGGCAATCGCCCGAGACCGCCCGGCATTGCGGCCTGAAAAGAGGCAGCCGCCCAGAAACGTGCCCTCCAGCGCGTTATAGCCGTGATAGCCGCCGCCGCCGAACCCGGCCACTTCTCCGGCGGCAAACAGGCCGGGCACCACCTGGCCATCGCTGCCCAGCATCTGGCCATCCAGGTTGGTATGCAGCCCGCCCAGCGTCTTGCGGGTCAGCACATGCAGGCGCACCGCGATCAGCGGGCCATTGGCGGGGTCGAGGAACTTGTGCGGCTTGGCGGTGCGGATCAGCCGGTCGCCGCGATAGTTGCGCGCGGCGTGGATCGCCATCACCTGCGCATCCTTGGTAAAGGGGTTGTCCATCTGCGCATCGCGCGCCTCGATCTGGGCGCGCAGGTGATCCTCGTCGATCGCCACCTCGCCCAGCTGGTTCATGCCGCGCACCAGCTCGCTCAGGCTGTGGGCGACAACGAAATCCTCGCCATGCTCCTTGAAGGCCTCGACCGGGGCGGTGGCGGATTTGCCCGACAGGATGCGCTGGCGGATCACTTCGGACCATTTGCCCGAGGTGAAATCGGGGTTCTGCTCGGACCCCGACAGGGCGAATTCCTTCTTGATCACCTTCTGGGTCAGCACGAACCAGCTGTAATCATGGCCGGTCTTCAGGATCTCGCGCAGGGTGGTCAGGGTGTCGAACCCCGGCAGGCAGGGCGGTGCCAGCCGGTTGCCGCGCGCGTCGAACCACATCGACGAGGGGCCGGGCAGGATGCGGATGCCATGCTCGGGCCAGATCGGATCCCAGTTGCGCACGCCCTCGGTGTAATGCCACATCCGGTCGCCGTTGATCACATGGCCGCCTGCGCGCTCGGAAATCGCGATCATCCGGCCATCGACATGAAACGGTACGCCCGCCACCATGTTCGGCGGCGGCGCGCCCAGCCGGTCGCGCGGCCAGGCCTTGCGCACCAGGTCGAAATTGCCCCCGATCCCGCCCGAGGTGACCAGGATCGAGGGGGCGTAGACCTCGAACTCGCCGATCTCGTCGCGGTTGGTCCTTTGCCCGCGTTGGGCGCTGTCCTCGGCCAGAACCTCGCCAGAAACGCCGGTCGCGGCGCCGTTCTGCATGATGATATGGCTGACCTGATGGCGAAACCGCATCTCGATCCGGCCCGCCGCCACATGGTCCTGCACCCGGCGCAGAAAGTGCGCCAGCACGCCCGGCCCGGTGCCCCAGGTGATGTGAAAGCGCGGCACCGAGTTGCCATGCCCGTTGGCATAGGATCCGCCGCGCTCGGCCCAGCCTACCACCGGGAACCAGCGCAAGCCCATCCCATGCAGCCAGGGGCGCATCTCGCCGGCGGCGAATTCCACATAGGCCTCGGCCCATTTGCGTGGCCAGGCGTCCTCGGCGCGGTCGAACTGGGCGCTGCCCAGCCAGTCGCGCAGGGCCAGATCGGCGCAGTCGCGGATGCCCATGCGGCGCTGTTCGGGGGTATCGACCATGAACAGCCCGCCCAGCGACCAGAAGGCCTGGCCGCCCAGGAAACTCTCGGGTTCCTGATCCAGCAGGATCACCCGCTTGCCCCGATCGCCCAGTTCGGCGGCGGCGACCAGCCCGGCCAGCCCGCTGCCCACGATGATCGCATCGGCGGTATTCGCGCCCATATCCATCCTCCCCTGTCCTGGCTTCAGCCTAGGACGGGGGCGGGCCAGCAGGCAACGGCGCCGTTGGGTCAGCCGTAGCGCTCGGCGAAACGGCGCAGGATCTCGCCCGGCGCCGTAACCTCGGCCGAATGGCAGAGCTCGATCAGCCGCGCCGCATCCTCGGGCGGGAAATAGCCGTGATCCTTGTAGATTTGAATGCGCTGTTCGAAATCCTGCGCATCCGCTTCCGGGTGGAACTGGGTGGCATAGACATTCTCGCCCCAGCGGATCATCTGAAACGGGCAGGGGTCCGAGGCGACCAGATGGGTGCAGCCCGGTGGCAGCGCCTGCACCGCCTCCTTGTGGCCGACATAGGCCTCGAAAACCGGGGGCAGACCAGCGGTCAGCGGATCGGTGGCGCCGCTTTCGGTGAGCGTGCAGGTCGAGGGGCCGACCGGCTCGCCATAGCGCGCCTTGCTAACCGCGCCGCCCAGATGCGCCGCCAGCACGCCCAGCCCATAGCAGCAGCCCATGAAGGGATGATCGGCACCGGTGATCTGCGGCATCAGCCCCAGGATCGCCGCCTCGATCCGCGCCTCGGTCGCGGGCTTGGTGGCGGGGTCGTCGCTGACACAACCAGGGCCGCCGCCGACGATGACGCCCGCATAGTCGGTCACATCCAGCCCCTCGGGCAAGTCTTCGCAATCCAGCCGGATTCTATGCGCCCGCTCCGGCCCGATCCCGCATTTGTCGAGGATCGAGGCGAACTCGGCATCGGCGGCATCGGTTTCGGGGCGCAGTTGCAGGATCAGAAAGCGTTTCATGGCGCCTGCTCTAGCGCGCAGCGCCCCGCCGGGCAAGCGCGCGCATGGCCAGCAGGGGACCGATCGAGGCTCTGCCGCGCGCTCCGGAGTATTTGGGGTGAAATGAAGAGAGCAGGCGCCGCTGCTTCTTTCTGGTCGGAAATACTCCGGGGGAGTCGCCCGGAACGGGCGGCGGGGGCAGCGCCCCCTGCCTTGGGCGGGTTTAGAGCGCCGCCATGACCTCGTCGGAGGCTTCGAAATTGGTGGTCACGCGCTGCACGTCGTCATCGTCTTCCAGCGCATCGACCAGCTTCATCAGCTTTTGCATCGCTTCAAGGTCCAGCTCGGTCGTGGTCGAGGGTTTCCAGACCAGCTTGGTCGAATCCGATTCGCCCAGCTCCGCTTCCAGTGCCGTCGATACCTCGTTCAGGTCGGTATCGGCGCACCAGATCACGTGGCCCTCTTCCGAGCTTTCCACGTCTTCGGCGCCGGCCTCGATCGCGGCCATCATCACGGTGTCGGCATCGCCCACCGAGGCGGGATAGACCACCTCGCCCTTGCGCTCGAACATGAAGCCGACCGAGCCGGTCTCGCCCAGGTTGCCGCCATGCTTGGTAAAGGTCGAGCGCACGTTCGACGCGGTGCGGTTGCGGTTGTCGGTCATCGCCTCGACGATCACCGCCACGCCGTTGGGGCCATAGCCCTCATACCGGATTTCCTCATAGGCATCGCCATCGCCGCCGATCGCCTTCTTGATGGCGCGTTCGATATTGTCCTTGGGCATGGACTGCGACTTGGCTTCCTTGATCGCCAGGCGCAGGCGCGGGTTCTTGTCCGGATCCGGGTCGCCCATCTTGGCCGCTACGGTGATCTCTTTCGAGAACTTCGAGAACAGCTTTGACCGCGCGGCGTCCTGTCGGCCCTTGCGGTGCTGGATATTTGCCCATTTGGAATGGCCGGCCATGAGGAACTCCCGACGTTTTTGGCTTGACCGCGCTTCTATAGACGAAGGGCCGGGGGAGCTTCAATCCCCGTTGCGCTCTCCGCCGGGGTCGGGAAAATTTGTTGGCTTGTTAAGTAAATTATGCTTTACTCGGGGCAGAGCCTACGACGATGCGACGCGGGCGCTCCCGTGGACGCAGGCCATGTTCAGGGAGGAACAGAACCATGACATTGCGCAAGACAATTGCCGCGATTGCGGCTGCGGCCGGTCTATTCGTGGCCGGTATCGCCCATGCCGAATGGGCGCCCAAGGGCAACCTGACGCTTCAGATCGGGTTCGGCGCCGGTGGCTCGACCGACACCATCGGTCGGGTCGTGGCCAAGGTGATGAAGGAGCAGACCGGCTGGAACGTGATTGCCGAGAACAAGCCGGGCGGCGGCGGTGTCGCCATGTTCGCCGGTATCGCCAACCGCCCCGCCGACGGCTCGGTGGTTGGTCTCGGGGTCAACATGCCGATCCTGGTCAATCTGGTGAACAAGCCGGGCGATCTGGGGTTCGATCTGGACAGTTTCGACTATCTCGGCACCGCGGCCAGGGCGCAGCTGGGCCTGTTTGCACGGGCTGACGCGCCCTTCGACGATGTCGCCGGGCTGATCGAATATGCCAAGGCCAACGGGGCGGCACCGCTTGCCTTTGACGCCAAGCCGCAGGAACTGGCGATGCGCCAGGTGATGGCGAAATCGGGGGCCGAGTTCCAGTTCCTCTCGACCAAGGGCGGGGCCGAGAACCTGAAACTGGTGCTGGGCGGACAGGCCATCGCCGGGTTCGAGGCGGGCGAGCATCTGCCCTTCCTGGAAAGCGGCGAGATCAAGATGATCGCCAGCATGAACAACACCCGCCACAACTATGCCCCCGACATCCCGACGCTGCCGGAACAGGGCTATGACATCTATGTCGATCCGGTGTTCTTCTTTGCCGCCGGCAAGGGCACGCCCGAGGATGCCCGCATGGCGATCACCGAGGCGCTGGCCGCTGCGCTCGACAGCGAAGAGGTCAAGACGGTGGTGATGAACTCGCTGAAATCCCCGATCGAGAACATGGGCCCCGAGGGCACCGAAAAGATGCTGCGCGACGGGCTGGTGAACGTGGGCGCGCTGTTCGGCAAGTGAAGCGCTGGTGATGCAAGCCAAGACAAGCGACCGACTCCTGGGCCTGTGCCTGATCCTGCTGGCGGTGGCGTTTTTCGTCAGCATCATCCCCTGGCAGGCGCAGGCGGCCGATTATGGCTGGCTCAAGCCCCGGACCTTGCCGCGCATTCTGGCGGTGGTGCTGGGCCTTTGCGGTCTGGCGCTGCTGATCCGCCCGCCGGGCGATGTGCGCCCGGGCCGGTTTTACTGGGCACGCGCCATGCTCTTTGCCGGGGTTCTGGTGCTGGGGCTGGCGGCGATGTCCTGGCTGGGTTTTGTCCTGGTCGCACCGCCCATGGCGCTGGTGCTGATGTGGCTTGCGCATGAACGGCGGCCGCTCTGGCTGGTGCTGGGGGCCGCCGGAATGCCCGCCGCGATCTGGTTCACGGTGGCGGTGCTGCTCGACCGCCCGCTGCCCTAACCTCTCATGACGAAAGGCCAAAGATGCCGGAACTGAGCGTCATTCTCGCCGGGTTCGGCGATGCCCTGGCCCCGATCAACCTGCTGTTCATCCTGTTCGGCGTGGCGCTGGGGCAGTTTGTCGGCGCGGTGCCGGGGATCGGGCCGGTGATGGCGACGGCCATCGCCATTCCGTTCACCTTTGGCATGGACCCGCTCACTGGCATCGCCTTTCTGGTGGGGGTGAACAAGGGCGGGCTGGTGGGTGGTGCGATCCCGGCGGTGCTGCTCAATACCCCCGGCACCCCCGATGCGGCGGCAACCGCGCTTGACGGCTATCCGCTGGCGAAACAGGGCAAACCGCTCAAGGCGACCAAGATGGCGCTGTTCTCCTCGATCACCGGCGACACGTTCAGCGATATCGTGCTGATCACCGTTTCGGCGCCAATGGCGATCCTGGCGCTGCGCATGGGCCCGGTCGAGGTGCTGGGCCTGATGCTGCTCGCCTTTGCGGTCATTGCCGGGCTGATGGGTCAGTCGCTGGTCAAGGGCGTGGTGGCCATCGCGCTGGGCCTGATGGCGGCGATGGTGGGCACCGACCCCGAACATGGCTCGCCCCGGCTGATATTCGGCAATTACGAGCTTTACGACGGGTTGCCACTGGCCTCGGTCGCCATCGGCATGCTGGCAATCTCGGAACTGCTGAAACGGCTGAGCGAGACGAGGGGCACCGTGCGCCCGGCGATCACCCTGCCGCGCAACCAGCCGCGCGCCGACCGCAGCGTCAGCTGGGCCGAATACTGGGGCTGCCGCTTTACCATGTTGCGCGGCGCGGTGATCGGCACCATCCTGGGGGCGCTTCCGGGCATCGGCTCGACGGCGGCGGCCTTCATGTCCTATGCCTCGGCCCGGCAGGCATCGAAAGAGCCAGAGAGCTTCGGCAAGGGCAGCCTGCACGGCATCGCCGCGTCCGAGTCGGCCAATTCCTCGGTCATGGGCGCCAACATGATCCCGATGCTGACGCTCGGCATCCCCGGCAGCGTCAGCGCCGCGCTGATCATCAGCGCCTTCATGATCCACGGGATCCAGCCCGGCCCCTTCCTGTTCTCGCAACAGGGGCAGCTGGTCTATGGCCTGTTCGGGGCGATGATCATCGCCAACCTGATCAACCTCTGGGTCGGGCAGCTGGGCTTGCGGTTCTGGGTGCGGGTGGTCTCGGCGCCGGAACCCTTCATCTTTGCCTCGGCGCTGCTGATGTGTTTCGTCGGCGTGGCACTGGCCTCGGGCGGGCTGTTCGGCATCGGGGTGATGCTGGTCTTTGCGCTTCTGGCCTATGTCATGTCGGCCTTCGGCATCTCGGTCGTGGTCTTCATCATCGCCTTCTTTCTCGGCCCCCGGCTGGAAATCTCGCTGTCGCAGACGCTCGCGCTGCTGAATGGTCAGCCGCAAAAGCTGCTCGACTATCCGTTTGCGCTGGTGCTGATGGCGCTGGCACTGGTCACGGCGGTGGCGCTGGCGCGCCGCCGCGACACCGAGAGCGAAACGCGCTGAGCCTGTGGCCCTTCTCTCCGGCGCGGGGTAAGCTGCTTTGATGACCGGAGTTTTCGCCCATGACGCTTGACCAGATCCTGCTCTTCTCGCTCTTTGCGGCGGTCTTTGCGCTGCTGCTCTGGGGTCGGTTCCGCTATGATCTGGTGGCGTTCTCGGCCTTGTTGACCGGTGTCGTGCTGGGGCTGGTCCCGGTCAAGGACGCGTTTTCCGGCTTTGGCCATCCCGCCACCATCGTGGTGGCGCTGGTGCTGGTGGTCTCCGCCGGGCTGGTGCGATCCGGCGCGGTGTTCCTGATCACCCGCACGCTGGTCGATGCCTCGCGCGGGCTGGGCGCCCATATCGCGCTGATGGGCGGGATCGGCGCGGTGCTGTCGGCCTTCATGAACAATGTGGCGGCGCTGGCGCTTCTGATGCCGGTCGATATTCAGACCGCGCGCAAGGCGGGGCGGGCGGCGGCGCTGACGCTGATGCCCTTGTCCTTCGCCACGATCCTGGGCGGCATGGTCACGCTGATCGGCACGCCGCCCAATATCATCATCGCCTCGATCCGGGCCGAGGCGCTGGGCGAGCCCTATCGCATGTTCGATTTCGCGCCCGTTGGCGGCGCGGCGGCGCTGGCGGGACTGATCTTTGTCGCCCTGATCGGCTGGCGCCTGATCCCGACGCGCGGCGGCGGCGCCGCCGAGGCGGCCGAGGCGCTGGCCGAGTATATCGCCGAACTGACGGTGCCCGAAGGCTCGCCCCATATCACCAAGCGTCTGGCCGAGCTGGATGCCGAGGCGGAAAAGGCCGACGTGGCAATCCTGGGCCTGATCCGCGACGGTCAGCGCCGCTATGGCCGCGCCGCCAACACCATCCTGGCCGCTGGCGACACGCTGGTGATCGAGGCCACGCCCGAGGCGCTGGACGAGTTCCGCGCCGCGCTCAGCCTCGATTTCTCGGACAAGGAGCGCCAGCAGGCGCTGACGGCGGCGGGTGAGGGGCTGGACGTGATCGAGGTGGTGGTGACCGACGGTGCCCGCATCGCCGGGCGCACCGCGCAGGGGCTGGGCCTCAGCTGGCGGCAGAACACGGTGCTGATGGGGATCTCGCGTCAGGGCACAAGGATAACCCAGCACATTCGCCGGACCGAGGTGCAGCCGGGCGATATCCTGCTCTTGCTCTGCCCGCGCGACCGGGGGCCGGATGTGACCGAGTGGCTGGGCTGCCTGCCACTGGCCACGCGGGGCCTGAGCGTCACCGCCAATGACAAGACATGGCTGGCCATCGGCCTCTTTGGCGCGGCGGTGCTGGCGGCCTCGGTCGGGCTTCTCTACCTGCCGGTGGCACTGGGGCTGGTGGTTGTGGCCTATGTGCTGACCGGTATCCTGCCCATTGCCGAGCTCTACGACCATATCGAGTGGCCGGTGGTGGTGCTTTTGGGCTCGATGATCCCGCTGGGCGCGGCATTGGAGGCCTCGGGCGGTACCCAGCTCATCGCGGGCGGGTTGGTGACACTGACCGAGGGTTGGCCTGCATGGGCCATCCCGACGGTGCTGATGGTGGTGACGATGACGCTGTCGGATGTGCTCAACAACACCGCAACGACCATTGTTGCCGCGCCCGTGGGCATCCAGATGGCCAATGCGCTGGGTGTTTCACCCGACCCGTTCCTGATGGCGGTGGCAGTGGCGGCCTCGGCGGCATTCCTGACCCCGATCGGGCACAAGAACAACACGCTGATCCTTGGCCCCGGCGGCTATCACTTCGGTGATTACTGGCGGATGGGTCTGCCGCTGGAGCTGCTGATCGTCGCGGTCACCATCCCGGCTATTCTGCTGTTCTGGCCGATGTGACCGGATCGGGAGCCGGTATCGGAAAATTGCAAATTTTCCGACCCGTTTTCCGTGCCGGAAAACGGCGCCGCTATTCGGCAAAGCTCGCGATCTGATCCAGAGGTTTCTTGATCTTGGCCACCTCGGGCACGGTTGCTTCCTCGGTTGGGTGGCCTACCGCGATGATCATCGTGGGTTTCTCTGAGGCGGGCCGTCCCAGCGCGTCATTCAGGAACCGCATCGGGTTGGGCGTATGGGTCAGCGCGCACAGCCCCGCATGATGCAGCGCCGCCAGCAGGAAGCCGGTGGCGATATTGACGCTCTCGGGCACGTAGTAGTTCTTGTACCGGGTGCCGTCGTCGAACTGCCCCCAGCGCTGGGCAAAGACCACGATTAGCCAGGGCGCCACGGTCAGATGCTCTTTCACCGCATTGGTGCCGATGGGTTCCAGCGCCTTGATCCACTCGTCGCCCGCACCACCCGCATAGAACCGCCGCTCTTCCTCTTCGGCCTCCTCCCGGATCCGTGCCTTCAGCGCCGGGTCCGCGACGGCCACAAATTGCCAGGGCTGGTGATTGGCGCCCGAGGGCGCGGTGCCCGCCGTACGGATGCAGGCCTCGATCACCGCGCGCGGTACCGGCCGGTCAGAGTAATCGCGCACCGTATGGCGCCGCCGCATGGTGTCGTGAAACGCCTCGGCCGCCGCCAGCATCTGGTCATCACTCATCTCGACCCGGTCGGGCAAGGGCAGGGCGGCGTAGCTCAGCGCGTCACGGGCAAACATGTCATCTCCTTGATGGTTGCCCCTTTATCCGGTGCGCTCAACCGGCAATCAAGCCCCGGCTCGCAGCCCGGCGCACGGCGCGGGTCAGGGGGGCAAGCGCCGGGGTCAGCACCCGGCTCACCTGCCAGGTCAGGGGCACATCCAGCGGCGCCTGCGGCAGCAGCGGATGCAGATTGCCCTGCGCCACATGCTGCCGGATCAGGCTTTCGGGATTCATCCCCCAGCCGACCCCGGCTAGCGCCGCATCGACAAAGGCATGGGTCGAGGGCAGGAAATGGGTGGGCGGTGTCAGAGCCTCGGCGACATGCGCGGCGATCCAGGCTTTTTGCAGCCGGTCCTTGGGACTGAAGGTCAGGCAGGGCGCGCGCGCCAGCGCCGTCGCGGTGACCCCTTCGGCGAACCAGTCTTGCATGAAGCCGGGGCTGGCGGTCGCGATATAGCGCAGCGCGCCCAGCGGGTGCGCGTCGCAGCCGGGCACCGGCTTGCCATGGGCGGTGATCGCGGCGGCGACCTCACCGCGCCTGAGCCAGTCGGCGGAATGGTCCTGATCGTCGATCACCAGATCGAACAGCACATCTTCGACCCCGGTCATCGCCTCCAGAAACCAGGTGGCAAGGCTGTCGGCATTGACAGCGATCCGCACCCGTACCGGCCCGGCACCCTGGTCCAGCGCCAGATCGCGGCTCACCTGCGCCTCCAGCAGGCCCACATCCTCGGCATGGCGCGCCAGCCGCAGACCGGCGGCGGTGCCCGTTGCCGGCGGGCCGCGCTGGATCAGCGCCAGGCCCACCTTCTCTTCCAGCGCGCGGATGCGCTGGGACACCGCCGACGGGGTGACCGAGAGCGCCCCGGCGGCGGCCTCGAAACTGCCCAGTCTCAGGATGGCGGCCAGCGCGGCAAGCTGTTGCGGGTCGAACTGCATTAGAGTTCCTAATTCAGACTAACAATCTTTAACTGGATTAAAGTCGCGCCGCTCTCTAGTCAAACCCGGCAACAGTACGGGAACCCACCCCATGTCCTCTGCCATTGTCGCCGGCTTTGCCCTTGGTTTCGGCCTGATCCTTGCCATCGGGGCGCAGAATGCCTTTGTCCTGCGGCAGGGGCTTCGGCGTCAGCATGTCTTTGCCGTCTGCCTGACCTGCGCGCTGTCGGATGCGGTGCTGATCGCCGCCGGAGTGGCGGGGTTTGGCGGGCTGGCCCGGGCCGTGCCCTGGTTCGAGCCGCTGATGCGTTATGGCGGGGCGGCCTTCCTGATCTGGTACGGCGCGCGCAGCCTGTTTGCGGCGCTGACCAAGACCGAGGCGTTGACGACCGGCGAGGACGCCCGCCCGGGCGGAGGAGCCGCCCTGCGCCCGGTGCTGCTGACAGTGCTGGCCTTCACCTGGCTCAACCCGCATGTCTACCTCGATACCGTGGTGCTGATCGGCTCGATCTCGGCGCAATACCCCGACCGGCTCGGCTTTGGCCTCGGCGCTGTTCTGTCCAGTTTCACCTTCTTCTTCTCGCTGGGTTACGGCGCGCGCCTGATGGCGCCGGTCTTTGCCCGGCCCCGCGCCTGGCAGGTGCTCGACACGGTGATCGCCCTGACCATGTGGACCATCGCGGCCAAGCTGCTGCTGATGTGACCGGCTATTGCAGGTCGTTCGCATGTGAAGGGTTGCCCCGGCGCGGAAATGGGTGTTCAACCCTGATATGCCCTTGCCTCAGACAGCCGACTCCCGCCCGCTGGCCGGCATCCTCTGGATGCTTGCGGCGGGTCTGTGCTTTGTGGTGATGACCGCGATGGTCAAGTCGATGGGGCAGGGGATGCATCCGATCCAGTCGGCCTTTCTGCGCTATCTGCTTGGCATCGTCTTTGTGCTGCCGGCGCTGCGAAGTCTGCTGGCGGCGCGGCTGACCCGGCGGCACTGGACCATGTTCGGCCTGCGCGGCGCCATCCATGCGGTGGGGGTGATGCTGTGGTTCTTTGCGATGACCCGGATCCCGCTGGCCGAGGTCACCGCGATGAACTATCTGACCCCGATCTATGTCAGCCTGGGCGCGGCACTGTTCCTGGGCGAAACTCTGGCGGCGCGGAGGATTACGGCAATCTTCGTGGCGCTGATCGGCGCCGCGATCATCCTGCGGCCCGGCTTTCGCGAGATCTCGCCCGGTCATCTGGCCATGCTTGGCACCACGCTGACACTGGGTGGGTCCTATCTGCTGGCCAAGGCGGCGGTCGCCGATCTGAGCCCCGCCGTGGTGGTGGCGCATCTGTCGATCTGGGTCACGGTGGCGATGATCCCCTTTGCGGTGGCGGTCTGGCAGACGCCCAGCTGGCAACAGCTGGCGGTGCTGTTCGCCATCGCCAGTTTCGCCACTGCCGGGCATTACTTCATGACGCTTGCGCTTCAGGCCGCGCCGGTGGCGGTGACCCAGCCGGTCACCTTTCTGCAGCTGATCTGGGCCACCTTGCTGGGCGCGCTGGTCTTTGGCGAGGGGGTCGATATCTGGGTGGTCGCTGGCGGCACGCTGATCCTGGCCTCGGTCAGTTTCATCACCTGGCGCGAGGCGGTGCTGAAACGGCGCCCGATCACCCCGCCCAGCATCGCGCCCAAGCTTTGAGCCGCTTGCACGGTTGCCCGCCAGCCGCATAGGCTCGGGCGCGAAAACAGGAGGGCGCATGACACGCGCGATTGCCATTCTTTGCCTGTTGCTGGCGCCCGGAACGGCGCAGGCGGAACTTGAGATCTGCAACGACACGCCGGTTGTGCAATCGGTGGCGCTCGCCTATCGCGGCGGCGAGGACTGGAACAGCCAGGGGTGGTACGTGTTCGAACCGGATCAATGCCAGACCGTGCTCGAGGGCGATCTGAGCAATCGCTACTATTACGTGACCGCGCTGGCCGAGGGATGGGTGTTCGATCATCAGGACATCGCCTTTTGCGTCAAACAGGGTGTCTTTGACATTGTCGGCGCCGAGAACTGCCGTGACCGCGGTCTGATCACCAATCTGTTCCGCGAGGTCGACACCGGCCCCCGCGCCACCGGTTTTCGTCTTGATCTGTCCCCCATCACACGCATCGGCGAGGATTGATTGACGCGTCAATAAAAATTCCCTAGCGTTTTCTGGAATCTATTGGCGCTGAGGAGTGGGCATGCCGAAAATCGGAATGGAACCGATCAGGCGCGACGCGATCGTCAAGGCGACGATAGCAGAACTGGGCGTGCAGAAAAGTCTGGATGTCACCGTCAGCCAGATCGCCAAACGGGCGGGCATGTCCAGCGCGCTGGCGCATCACTATTTCGGCGGCAAGGACCAGATTTTTCTGGCCGCCATGCGCCATATCCTGAGCGAGTTCGGCGACGAGGCGCGGGCCGAGATGAAAGGCAGCACGCCAGCCGACCGCCCGCAGGCGATCGTGCGGGCCTGTTTCGCGCATTCCTGTTTCACCCCGGATGTGATCGCGGCCTGGATGACCTTTTACGTGTTGTCGCAGACCAATGACGACGCGCTGCGTCTGTGGCGCATCTATCAGTCGCGGCTGTATTCCAACCTGGTCCATGCCCTGCGCCCCGTGGTGCGCAACCCGGGCGAGGTGGCCAACGATTTGCGCGCGCTGATCGACGGGCTCTACATCCAGGCCGCGCTGGGCGCCCCCGGAGAGCCCGATCTGGCCTGCGCCCATGCGCTGCGCGTTCTTGATACCCTGATCGAGGCTGGTAGATGACCCGACCCAATATCCTGATCCTGATGGTGGATCAGCTGAACGGTACCCTGTTTCCCGACGGTCCCGCCGACTGGCTGCACGCGCCCAATCTGAAACGGCTGGCGGCGCGCTCGACCCGGTTTGCCAATGCCTATACCGCCAGCCCGCTTTGCGCGCCGGGGCGGGCCAGCTTCATGTCCGGCCAGTTGCCCTCGCGCACCGGGGTCTATGACAACGCCGCCGAGTTCCGCAGCGATATCCCGACTTATGCCCATCACCTGCGCCGCGCGGGCTATTACACCTGCCTGTCGGGCAAGATGCATTTCGTCGGCCCCGACCAGCTGCACGGGTTCGAGGAGCGGCTGACCACCGATATCTATCCGGCCGATTTCGGCTGGACGCCCGACTATCGCAAACCGGGCGAGCGTATCGACTGGTGGTATCACAACATGGGCTCGGTCACCGGCGCGGGCGTGGCCGAGATCACCAACCAGATGGAATATGACGACGAGGTCGCCTATCACGCCAAGGCCAAGCTTTACGATCTGGCGCGCGGCAAGGACGACCGCCCCTGGTGCGTCACCGTCTCGTTCACCCATCCGCATGACCCCTATGTGGCGCGGCGCAAATACTGGGACCTCTACGAGGATTGCGAGCACCTGCTGCCGCAGGTGGGCGATCTGGGCTATGACAATCACGACCCGCATGCCAAGCGCATCTTCGATGCCAATGACTGGCGCAATTTCGACATCACCGAAGAGGATATCCGCAAGTCGCGCCGGGCCTATTTCGCCAATATCTCCTATCTCGACGACAAGCTGGGCGAGATCCTCGAGGTGCTGGAAACCACCCGGCAAGAGGCGATCATCCTCTTTGTCTCGGATCACGGCGACATGCTGGGCGAGCGCGGGCTGTGGTTCAAGATGAACTTCTACGAAGGCTCCGCCCGGGTGCCGCTGATGGTGGCCGCGCCGGGCATGGAACCGGGGCGCATCGACACGCCGGTTTCTACCATCGACGTGACCCCGACGCTGGGCGAACTGGCCGGTGTCGACATGGCCGAGATCGCGCCCTGGACCGATGGCACCAGCCTGGTGTCGCTGGCCAACGGCACCGAGCGCACCGCGCCGGTGCTGATGGAATACGCCGCCGAGGCATCCTATGCGCCTCTGGTTTCGATGCGCTACGGCAAGTGGAAATACAACCGCTGTGCGCTTGATCCCGACCAGCTCTTCGATCTGGATGCCGATCCGCATGAGATGACCAACCTTGCCGATCACCCCGATCATCAGGGCACGGTGCAGAGCCTGCGTGCAAAGTCGCAGGCGCGCTGGGATCTCGACCGCTTCGATGCCGAGGTGCGCGCCAGCCAGGCCCGCCGCTGGGTCGTTTACGAGGCGCTGCGCCAGGGAGGCTATTACCCCTGGGATTACCAGCCGCTGCAAAAGGCCTCGGAACGCTACATGCGCAACCACATGAACCTGGATAATCTGGAGGAAAGCCAGAGGTTCCCGAGGGGGGAGTAGCCTTATCCCTCAACGATATCGGGCCACGGCCACAGTGGCTCCGATCTCTCCGCGCCCTGCCAAGCGGTTTTACATAGGCAAGACGGTTCTCTTCGGGCATGCATTTCGGGCCCTGATCGGCTAGACTTTTATCCCCAGAAGGGGGAGGTCATGACCACATCAGAGCACATCGCCGCGTTGACCGCGCTTGTCGAAACCTACGTGATGGCGATGACCCGGGGCGACCGGCCCGCGTTGGAACGGATATTCTTCGGCAAGGCCAGCGAGGTGGGCCACTACGAAGGAGAGCTGCTCTGGAACTCCCGCGACGCGTTCATCGCAATGTGCGAGGACGCGGCTGACGCGGAAACCGATCCGTTCTGGGCGATCAGTTCGGTTTCGGTGCAGGGGGACATCGCGATGCTCCATGTCGAAAACGATTGGGCAGGCATGCGCTTTGACGATTTTCTCACGGTCCTGTTGCACGAGGGCAGCTGGCGCATCGTGTCAAAGGTTTATCGCATCCGCTGAATGGGCCGGGTTACCGGACCTTACCCGTTCAGCAAAGCCTCGACCTCTGCCACATTGGCCGCGCCTTTCAGCAGGGTAAAATCGCCACGCTCCAGCATGGCGCGGGTGCCGTCCAGCAGGATCTGCTGCGTCACCCGGGCCAAGCCGCCACCGATGGAGATCCGGGCGACCCCCAGCGCGCCCATCTGTTCAGTCGTCAGATCCCGCATCTCTCCCGCCGCCAGCAGGTTGACCGGCGTCCCGGTGGCCACCAGCGCCCGGGTGGTATCGGCATCGACAAGCGGCGCATAGATCACATCCGCACCCGCCCGGGCAAAGGCGATGCAGCGGCGCAGTGCCTCGGCCTGATCGTAATTGCCCGTCATGCAGCCATCCGCGCGTGCGGTCAGCACGATCCCCGCCGCACGGGCGGCGGCCACGGCCGCCTCGATCCGGGCCAGGGCCAGATCGAAGGGATAAAACTCCTTGGAGGGCATCATGGTGTCCTCGATCGAGACCCCGGCCAGCCCCGCCTCTGCCGCCAGCCGCACCGTCTCGGCCACGGTGTCGGGGCTGTCGCCGAACCCGTTCTCGAAATCGCCGTTCACCGGCAGATCGACGGCGGCGCAGATATCGGCGGCATGCTGCAAGGCGATGTCGCGCGAAATCTGCCCGCCATCCGCCAGACCCAGGGTAAAGCCATACCCCGACGAGGTTGTCGCCAGCGCCTGCGCACCCAGCCGGGCCATCACCTTGGCCGACCCGATATCCCAGGGGTTCGGCATCACCAGCGGATTGCCGGGGACATGCAGGGTCCGGAAACGTTCAGTCAGTTTGTCGCGGCCCATGATGTGCCTCCATTGTGCGCCTTGGGGCGTGTTTCGGTTGCGCTCAGCATACCGTCAATCGGCCCCGTTACCTATCGTTTCGAGCACGGGAATTAGCAAAGTCGCGCGCGCCTTGCTGCCCGCTGATGCCCCGGCGGGCTTGGGGTCTCCGGGGCTCGCGCCTTGTCACCCCCGCTCCAGCAGCATTTCGGTCAGCGCGCAGGCATCCGCCCGCGCCTGTGCCGCGTCGGGGACCGAGTCGGCCTGTGCCGCCTCGATCCAGATGCCGTCCATATAGGCCTGGATGCTGGTCTGTACCCAGCTGCGCGCGGGGTCGGGCAGCAGGGCGCGCAACTCGTGCCGCAGGTTCGAGGCGACCCGCGCCCGGTTGATCCGATGCAGCCGTGACAGGCTGTTGGTATAGGGCGCATTGGCCCAGAACTGCACCCAGACCGAACATTGCGCCGGCGTGAACAGCGTATCGTCGAAATTGGCCTCGACGATGGCCAGCAGCCGGTCGCGCGGTGTCTTTGCCTTGGCCAGCCGGGACAGCAGGGCGGCATGCAGGATCGACAACAGGCGGCGCATGGTCTCTTCCATCAGCCGGTCCTTGGACCCGAAGTAATAGTTGATCGACGCCGCCGAGGCCCCGGCCTCGCCCGCGATCTCGGCCATGGTGACCGAGCCGAATCCTCGCTGATGCAACGACCGGATCGCGGCGGCGACCAGCTCGTCATTGCGGATGTCCCGAATGCGTTTGCGTCTCATGCGGCCATATTGGCCAATCGGCCAAAGGGTTCAAGTTTAAAGGATTATCGAAAAACTTGAACGACTGTTCAAGTTTTGGTTCTTTTGATCAGGTTATTGTGCTAATTTCCCGCATCATTCGACCCGGCCCGGAGGAGAGGGCGGGCGTGAACCCAGGGAGGGACCATGATCCTGAATTCGATCTTGAGCATTGGGCTGCTGCTGACCTTTGGTCTGGTGGCCTTTTGCGTCATCAAATGGCGCGACGTAGAGTGTATCGGCCCGACGCCGGTGCATCTGTTCACCTTCATCGCGATCCTGTTCACATCCGGCCTGGATGTCGGGCTGATCATGTTCCCGCTTGCCGAATTCGGCGGCTATGCCGAGGATCCGGCCTATGCCTTTGCCAACCCGCTCGCGATCGAGTTCGGGTTCTGGGGCTTCCTGATCTGGGCCTTCTACTTCCTGACCGCCTTCTATTTCTGCGTCATCGAACCCCGCGTCGGGTTTTTCGAGATCCCGCTGGTGAAGCTGGTCAACAACATCGTCATCATCGGCACCTGCGCCTTTACCGCCAGCCTGTTTCTGATCTACCTGCCGGGCTACATTCCCGAGATCGGCGATGGCGAGACGGTGGTGCCCGCCTTTTATGTCATCGTGTTCCTGACCATCCTGGCGGCGGCCTATTCCTCGACCGATCTGAAATATGTGCGCGTGCTCTCGGTCGGTTCGACCTTTCTGTTCCTGGCGCTGATCCTGGGCATGTGGGCAGCGGCGGGCATGGGGCTGGGCGGGGTCGGCCAGAACCTTGGCCTGCTGGGCGCCTATTTCGGCAACCTGCATGAGTTCGTGCTGCCGCTGACCGATTACCACGCCTTCTACCTGTTCTGGTGGTTTGCATGGTCGATCATGATCGGCCAGTTCACCTCGCGCTTTGTCGGCGGGCTGAAGACCTGGCAATTGCTGATCGCGCTCCTGGTGTTCCCCTCGATCCCCTTGGCGATCTGGTTCTCGGTCCTCTATTTCTATCACGAGAACGGGATCAGCACCGCCGGGCTGACCAATGTCGCGATGATCGTGGTGGGTATCACCTTTGTCATCAACTCGCTGGACTCGCTGATCCGGCTTTACACCGACAACCTGTCGATCACGGTCGAGCGGCTGGGCCGTCCGGTCTATATCGCGGGCAATGTCGGAGTGCTGTTCGCGCTGACCTTGCTGTTCCAGAGCCAGTGGCTCCAGATCCAGTGGGTCGGCTCGATCGTGATCGGCCTGTACCTGGCCTGCGTCCTGTTCATCGCGCTGCGTCACCGCAGCACGGTGATGGCGATCAGGACATCCCCCGAGGACCGCGCGCTCGACTTCCACAAGGTCGAAAGCGTGCATTGACACAACCGGACCCGGCCCTTGCGGGCCGGGTCCCCACTTTGGCGTGCGCAAGGCGGCGCCGGCAGCAAGGAAAGACAGACGGATGGAAGCGGATTTTGTCATCGTGGGGGCGGGCAGCGCGGGCTGCGCCATGGCCTACAGGCTCAGCGGGGCGGGGGCCTCGGTTCTGGTGATCGAACATGGCGGCACCGATGCCGGGCCGTTCATCCAGATGCCCGCCGCGCTCAGCTATCCGATGAACATGTCGCGCTATGACTGGGGTTACCTGTCCGAGCCCGAACCGCATCTGAACAACCGCCGCCTGGTCTGCCCGCGCGGCAAGGTGATCGGCGGGTCCTCCTCGATCAACGGCATGGTCTATGTGCGCGGCCATGCGATGGATTTCGACACCTGGTCCGAGATGGGGGCAGATGGCTGGGCCTATGCCGACGTGCTGCCCTATTTCAAGCGGATGGAGACCTGGCACGATGGCGGCCATGGTGGCGATGCCAGCTGGCGCGGCACCGACGGGCCGTTGCATGTGACCCGTGGCCCGCGCACCAACCCGCTGTTCAAGGCCTTTGTCGATGCAGGTAAGCAGGCGGGTTACGAGGTGACCGGCGACTATAACGGCGAGAAGCAAGAGGGCTTCGGCCCGATGGAGCAGACCGTCTGGAAAGGGCGGCGCTGGTCGGCGGCCAATGCCTATCTGAAACCGGCGCTCAAGCGCGAGAATTGCGATATCCTGCGCGGGCTGGCAGCCCGCGTGGTGATGGACGCGGGCCGCGCCACCGGGGTCGAGATCATCCGGGGCGGCAAGGCCGAGGTGATCCGCGCCCGGCGCGAGGTGATCATCGCGGCCTCGTCGATCAACTCGCCGAAACTGCTGATGCTGTCAGGCATCGGCCCTGCGGCGCATCTGGCCGAACATGGCATCGCGGTTGTGGCCGACCGCCCCGGCGTGGGGGCCAATCTGCAGGACCATCTGGAGCTTTACATCCAGCAGGCCGCGATTCAGCCGGTGACGCTCTACAAATACTGGAACCTGTTGGGCAAGGCGGCGATCGGCGCGCAATGGCTGTTCACCAAGACCGGTCTGGGCGCCTCGAACCAGTTCGAAAGCGCGGCCTTCATCCGCTCGCAGCCCGGCGTTCCCTATCCGGATATCCAGTATCACTTCCTGCCCATCGCGGTGCGCTATGACGGGCAGGCCGCTGCCGAGGGCCATGGCTTCCAGGCCCATGTGGGGCCGATGCGCTCGCCCTCGCGCGGGGCGGTCACCCTGCGCTCGGACCGGCCCGAGGACGCGCCGGTGATCCGCTTCAACTACATGAGCCACGAAAAGGACTGGGCCGATTTCCGCACCTGCATCCGGCTGACGCGCGAGATCTTTGGCCAGGACGCGTTCAAACCCTATGCCGGCAAGGAAATCCAGCCCGGAGCGGCGGTGCAAAGCGACGAGGAGCTCAATGCCTTTATCGCCGAACATGCCGAAAGCGCCTATCACCCCTGCGGCAGCTGCCGCATGGGCCGGGCGAGCGACCGCAATGCGGTGGTCGACGGGCAAGGCCGGGTGATCGGGGTCGAGGGGCTGCGGGTGGCCGACAGCTCGATCTTTCCGCAGATCACCAATGGCAACCTCAACGCGCCCTCGATCATGGTGGGCGAGAAGATGTCGGACCATATCCTGGGCCGCGACCCGCTGCCGCGCGCCAATGACATCCCCTGGATCAACCCGCGCTGGGAGGCCTCGCAACGTTGAGGCGGGGGCAGAGATTTTTCGTCGAAAAATCTCCCCTGCCGCACCCGATTTGATCCCTGTCAATGTCGGTCCTGTGGTGGGCGGCTAGCCTCTGGGCTGACATTGAAAAAGGAGCGAACGGATGTCCCATACCCCGCATGAACTGGCCGAGGAATTCCCCGAAAAGGTCGATCTGATGAGCCAGCTCAAGCAGTCGGATGCGCATTTTTCCAAACTGGCGGACGAGTATCACGAGATCAACCGGGCGGTGCACCGGGCCGAGACCAACGTGGAACCTATGGAGGAACTGGCCGAGGTCGAGCTGCGCAAGAAGCGCGCGGCGCTCAAGGATGAGATCTGGGGCATCCTGTCCAAGGTCTGAACAAAAGGCGCGGGGGCGCTGCCCCCGTCGCCTTTCGGCGCCGCTCCCGGAGTATTTTCAGCAAAATGAAGATCAGTTGACCTCATAGGGCAGGGTGCCGCGATGGTCGCTGTCGATGGTCAGGCGCCGTTCCAACGGCGGCACCGAGCGTTGGTGGCAGGTCTTGCGCTCGCAGATGCGGCAGGAAATGCCGATCGGCTCATAGGCGCTGGCGTTGCTGACATCGAGGTTGTCAGCATAGACCAGCTGATCGGCATGGCGCACCTCGCAGCCGAGCCCGATCGCATAGCGCCGCACCGGCGCCCCGAAGGACCCCCCTGTCTTGGACACGTCGCGCGCCAGCGAGATATAGCGCACACCATCAGGCGTTTCCGCCAGTTGTCGCAGGAAATGCCCTGGCGTTTCAAAGGCGCGGTGCACGTTCCAGAGCGGGCAGGCGCCACCAAAGCGGGCAAATTGCAGCCGTGTGGCCGAGTGGCGTTTGGTGATCGTTCCCGCCTGATCGACCCGGACAAAGAAGAAGGGGATACCCTTGGCGCCCGGTCGTTGCAGGGTCGAGAGGCGATGCGCCACCTGTTCGATCGAGGCGCCAAAGCGGGTGCTGAGCCGTTCCAGATCGTGGCGGGTCTGCTGCGCGGCCTCCAGGAAGATGCCATATGGCATCAGGGCGGCACCGGCGAAATAGTTGGCCAGCCCGATCTTGGCGATGGCGCGCGCCTCTTCGCTGTGAAAACGGGCGAAATCGAGCGTTGCCTCGAGCAGCGAGTTCTGGCTGAGCAGCGCCACCTGCAAGAGCAACTGAAAGACCTGGGTCTGGGGCGCGCTGCGGGTCGACAGGCGCAGCAGGCGCGTTGCGGGATCGTACTGGCGCAGTGCCTCGATATCGGCCAGCTCGACCGTGATGCCGCGATCGGCCAGCGCGGCCAGCGCCGCGCCGCGTACACCGTCGGTCTGGGCCCGGGCTGCGAACCGTTCTGCCGCGTGATCGACCGCGTCGATGTAGTTGTCACAATAATGGAAGAAGTCGCGCACCTCCTCCCAGGGGCTGGCCTGGATGCGGGCATCCTCGCGTCCCAGCGCCTCGTCCAGCGAAGCCAGCCGTTCATGGGTCTGCCGGTATGTGCGGTGTAGCTCGATAAAGGCGCGCGCCAGCGCTGGCGCATTGGACGCGGTCAGGCGCAGATCGGCGAGCGGCGGCATCGCATCGGCAAAGATCGGGTCGGCCAGCGCCTCGCGCATGTCACTGACCAGCCGCTCGCTGTCGCCGGTGCTCAGTTCGGTCACGTCCAGCCCGAATTCCTGCGCCAGCGCCAGCACCACCGAGGTCGAGACCGGGCGGTTGTTGTTCTCCATCTGGTTCAGATAGGGCAGCGACACGCCCAGCTTGGCGGCGAAATCCTTTTGCGTCAGCGACAGGCGGTTGCGGATCTCGCGCAGCTTGGCGCCGGCATAGAGTTTCTGGGTGGCCATGATCGGGTGCCGACTCTTTGCAAGTTTACCTTCTGCACAGGCTACGTTTGCAAAGCGGGAACGGCAAGGTCAGAGCGGTTGGCCGTCGCAAAAGACCTGTCGCCATTCCAGGATCGTGACCTCCTTGCGCAGGCCAGTGGGCCAGAACGGGTCCTGTTCGACCAGAGCCTGCACATCGGCGCGGGTCCCGGCCTCGATCAGCCACATGCCACCGCGCCCTTGGGCGCCCTCGAACAGCGGTCCGGCGCCGCGGATGGCCGCGCCCTGGGTTGCGAGAAAGGCAAGGTGCTCGGCCATGTGGCGCTGGCGCAGATGTTCCTTGCCCGGATTGTCCTGAAACGTGACGCAGAAAAGCATGATAGCTCCCTTTCGGTTTGGATACCGGCAGGGTGACATGCTGCAAATCCACCGTGCAGGGTGGAAAATTGCAGCCAACAGATGCAAGATTGCAGTCATGAACTGGGACGACATGCGGTATCTGCTGGCGGTTGCGCAGGCGGGCAGCCTCAAAGGGGCGGCCCGGTCCCTTGGGGTGGACAAGACCACCGTGTCGCGGCGTCTTCGCGCGATGGAGGCAGCGCTTGGGCGTCCGCTTGTCGAACCGCGCGGGCCGGGGCTGGGCCTTACCGACTTCGGCCAGGTGCTGCACCGGCATGCCGAGGTCATGCGCGACGAGATGCGGGCGGTGGATGCCCGGATCATGGCCGATCATGCCGCGCCGCTGGGAACGGTGCGCCTGACGTCGGTGCCGTTGATCATCAATCATGTCCTGTTGCCGGCCCTCTCCGACCTGCGCGCGGCGGCGCCGGGACTGCGGGTCGAGCTGATCGCCGAGTCGCGCGATCTCAGCCTGTTGCGCGGCGAGGCCGATATCGCGCTGCGTCTGGCGCGTCCGACAGAGGGCGGGCAGGGCGTTCTGGCGCGCAAGCTGGGCGATCTGGACTATGCTGCCTATGGCGCGCGGGGCGCTGCGGGGCCGATGCCCTGGATCGGGTACGAGCCGCGGATGGGCTATCTCTCGCATGCGGCGGCGATTGCGCGGGCGGCCGAGGCAGAGGGTGGTTTTGCGGTCGCGGTCAACGATGCCGAGTCCCTGTTCCAGATGGTCTGTGCCGGGCATGGCAGGACATTGTTGCCGCGTGCCATCGCGGATGCCGATGCGCGTCTGGTCGAGGTGCCGTTCCCCCATGTTGCCTTGCCAAGGCGCGAAGTCTGGCTGATGGTGCGCCGTGATCTGCGCGAGCTGGACAGGGTGCGTCTGGCGATGGAGTGGGTCGAACGAGCCTTTGCGGCGCGGATGTCACAGGCCCAGTCGACGCGCCCGCCAGATCACCGAGAAAATGGCGACAACCCCTAAGAGGGCGGTGGCCAGCATCAGCAGCAACAGCGGCATCGCGCCGGTTTCAGGCGACAGCAGGGCGCCGGCCCAGGCGCTCAGCGCGGCGCCGCCCCCCAGCATGATGGCGCCGTTCAGCCCCGAGGCGCTGCCCGCCAGATGCGGGCGCACCGACAGCGCGCCGGCGGTGGCATTGGGGATCGCCATGCCGTTGCCCAGCCCAACCAGTGTCATGAACCCAAAGAAGCTGTATTCCGACCCAAAACCGGCCAGCAGCGTGACCAGCGACAGCGTCACGCCAAGCGCGTTCATCAGGCAGCCCCACAGCACCATCCGGTCGACCCCGACCCGGACCGAAAAGGCGCCGCTGACGAAGTTGCCGGCGAAATACCCCAGCGCCGGGGCGCCAAAGAACAGGCCCATGCGCGCGGGCTCCATCCCGAAAACCTCGGTGCTGACAAAGGGGGCGCCGCCCAGATAGGCAAAGAACGCCCCCGAAGACAGGCCGCTGGCCAGCGAATAACCCCAGAACCGGGGCGAGGTCAGCAGGGCGGGATATTCGCGAAACTGCTGAATCAGGGTCTTGCCGCTTTTCAGCGCGGTTTCTCCGAAATCGACATAGGTGAGAATGAGCGCCGCCACCCCGAGCACGAACAGGATCCAGAAATTGGCCTGCCAGCCGAAATACTGGTCCAGCACGCCGCCCAGCGCGGGGCCGATCATCGGCACCACCGCCATGCCCATGGTCACCCAGCCCAGCATCGAGGCGGCCTCGTCCTGCTGGTACATGTCGCGCACCGCGGCGCGGCTGAGCACGATGGCCACCGCGATCACCGCCTGGCACATGCGAAAGAACAGGAATACCTCGACCGTGGGCGCATAGATGCACCCCAACGTGACGAACAGGAACAGGACCAGCCCCCACAGGATGACGGGGCGACGCCCGGCCTTGTCCGCCAGCGGCCCGATCACCACCTGCATCGCCGCGTTCACCGCCAGATACAGCGCGACCGAAAGCTGCATCAGCCGGTAATCGGTCTGGAAATATTCGGTCATGTTGGGCAGGCTGGGCAGGAAGATGTTCATGCCCAGGGCCGAGAGGCCCGACAACAGGATCAGCGTGGCAAGCGCAGGCGGGCTGCGATGCGATGGGGCGGGCGGGCTCTGCATGGTTCCGATCTAGGGGCGGCGCGCGGGCAAGTCCATCTCTGGGCATGGCTTAAGGTGTTAATTAGCAAGTTTTCATTTTGCTAACGGCTTCTTGCCAAAGATTTGCAAATTTGCCGAATTCCCCTTTGGCCCTTGCAGCATTGTCTTTATGGTCCGTTCAAATTTCAAAGGGGACAATCGCCATGAAAGACATCCTTTCCGAGCTGGAAACCCGCCGCGAGGCCGCGCGGTTGGGGGGCGGGCAAAAGCGGATCGACGCCCAGCATGCCCGGGGCAAGCTGACGGCGCGCGAGCGGATCGAACTGCTGCTGGACGAAGACAGCTTCGAAGAGTTCGACATGTTCGTCAGCCACCGCTGCACCGATTTCGGGATGGAAAAACAACGACCTGCGGGCGATGGCGTGGTCACCGGCTGGGGCACGATCAATGGCCGCATGGTCTATGTGTTCAGTCAGGATTTCACCGTCTTCGGCGGCTCGCTGTCGGAAACCCACGCCCAGAAGATCTGCAAGATCATGGATATGGCGGTGCAGAACGGCGCCCCGGTGATCGGCATCAACGATTCGGGCGGCGCGCGGATCCAGGAAGGCGTCGCCTCGCTGGCCGGCTATGCCGAGGTGTTCCAGCGCAACATCATGGCGAGTGGAGTGGTGCCCCAGATCAGCGTGATCATGGGGCCCTGTGCCGGTGGCGCGGTTTATTCCCCGGCGATGACCGACTTCATCTTCATGGTCAAGGACACCTCCTACATGTTCGTGACCGGCCCGGATGTGGTGAAAACCGTCACCAACGAGGTGGTCACCGCCGAGGAACTGGGCGGTGCCTCGACCCATACCCGCAAGTCCTCGGTCGCCGACGGCGCCTTTGAGAACGATGTCGAGGCGCTGGCCGAGGTCCGCCGCCTGGTCGATTTCCTGCCGCTCAACAACCGTGAGAAGCCGCCCGTGCGCCCCTTCTTCGACGAGCCGGGCCGGATCGAGGCCAGCCTCGACACTTTGGTGCCGGAAAACGCCAACACGCCCTATGACATGAAAGAGCTGATCAACAAGATCGCGGACGAGGGTGATTTCTATGAAATCCAGGAGGATTTCGCCAAGAACATCATCACCGGCTTCATCCGGCTCGAAGGGCAGACCGTGGGCGTCGTGGCCAACCAGCCGATGATTCTGGCCGGCTGTCTGGACATCGACTCCAGCCGCAAGGCGGCACGCTTCGTGCGCTTCTGCGACTGTTTCGAAATCCCGATCCTGACGCTGGTCGATGTGCCGGGCTTCCTGCCGGGCACCAGCCAGGAGTATGGCGGTGTCATCAAGCATGGCGCCAAGCTGCTGTTCGCCTATGGCGAGGCGACCGTGCCAAAGGTCACCGTGATCACCCGCAAGGCCTATGGCGGCGCCTATGACGTGATGGCCTCCAAGCATCTGCGCGGCGATTTCAACTATGCCTGGCCGACCGCCGAGATCGCGGTGATGGGCGCCAAGGGCGCGACCGAGATCATCCACCGTGCCGATCTGGGCGATGCGGACAAGATCGCCGCCCATACCAAGGATTACGAGGGCCGGTTCGCCAACCCGTTTGTCGCCGCCGAACGCGGCTTCATCGACGAAGTGATCCAGCCGCGCAGCACCCGCAAACGCGTCAGCCGTGCCTTTGCCTCGCTGCGGGGCAAGTCGCTCAAGAACCCGTGGAAGAAGCACGACAACATTCCACCCTACGGAACTGAAGAATCTATCAGCACCTCCTCCCGCAGTGGCTTTCTGCCCTGTGGGAGGCCTTGAAAACTAGGAGCAATGCATTGTTCTCAATTAAGAAAACTCTTTTCGCTTCGCTCGTGGCTGCTGCTTCCCTCGTGGGTTGGGAGGCTGAAGCAATGAGGGGCAAAAAAACAAAGATTTCCCAAAAAGACGTTTACATCCTGATGCTGTACACCCGCGAGCAAGACGCGCCTTTTACCGGCGCGGTTTTTTGCCCGGTTGCCAACGGCAAGGTTCAGGATTGCAAAAAAAGAGACGGCGGCTTCATTTTTGGAATGTACCGTTTCGACATCGGTACTTCCTGGTTTACCCGGGACCGTGATGCAGGGCTGCCTTATGCGTTGTTCGATAACGTGCGGTTTAAGGGGAAGGGGCAGTATGTACTGACGTCGGGGGCATTTGGGGAGGCCACAGTTATTCCGGAAGACATCACGTATTCCTTTAATTCGGAACCAGGCACAGTTTTTGTCATTCCTGAAACAGGGCAATCAGCTAGTGAGGCAATCAAAATTGCCCAAACTCTCTTGAGGGGTGAATATGGCGATGCCGTTGACCAGTTGAATATCCGGCTCATCGACGCTGTGAAGTATGATTGCGAAGGGTCGTCAGTTTACAAGCGGACTTGCAAGCCCGGTGCAGCGGTCAGCCCTTCTGCGCTGCGTAAGAACTGGTAATCCGTGGCCTGCAGGACCTGGCATATCACGCGCGCTGACGGGAAGCTCCAGCTTTCCCGCCGCTTGCCTGCGTCCTTTGACGTGGCGGCGGAGACCGTGCTTCCAGCCGCTGACCCATTGCGGCTGGCGCACCAGATCCGCCAGGACATGTGGCGTAAGCTGCAGTCCCTGTGTGGTTTCTCCCCGGTGGTCGAAATAACCGCCGAAGGGCAGGGGCTGCGGGTGCGTGCAGGCGCCCATGTGATCCGCGCGGTTCCGGGTATGGAAAGCCCGGGCGCCTGGCACAGCCACGATCTCGATTTCCAGATGGTCTATGTCACCAAGGGCTGGGTCGTCTTCGAATACGAGGGGCAGGGCGAGCATCTGCTGCGCGCGGGGTCCTGCGTGTTGCAGCCGCCCGGCATCAAGCATCGCGAATGCCGCCATTCCGACGACATGGAGCTGATCGAGATCATCTCGCCCGCCGCATTCGAAACACGGGACGAGACTGCCCCATGACCCTGCACGCCCGACATGGAACAGCGCCCGCCACGTGCGATGCGCAAGCAACCCCGGCGAGAGGAGCCCGCTTGCGGGGCCGGGGTTGCCTCTATGTCCTGGCGCTTGTGGCCGCGTTTGCCGCGCCCGCACGGGCACAGGCGCTGCTGCCGGTGCCCTCGGGCCAGCCGGTCGAACTGGCCGATATCCTGCTGGATGACAATCCGGGAGAGCTGTGGATCCGTTTCCGCTTCATCGCGCCCAAGATCGGCGATCAGGCAGGGCAGATCCCCTATGACGTGGTGGCCATCGACATGGAGCATCTGTGCACCATCCTGGCGGTTCCCTATGTCGAAAGCCGCCAAATCACCCCAGCGCGCGTGATCATCTCGATGTCGGACCGCCCGGTCGCCTTTGGCACCTCGCAGCCCGGCTCTACACAATATTTTGAGGCCTACCGCCTCCGCGAGTCTCGCTGTATCTGGGAGGAGTTTTGACGATGCCACAACATGTTGCGGGTCAAACTTCACATCAGCGGAGTTTTGCGACTTTGGAGTCACAGGCCATGAACTTGCCCGATCTCGGATGTATTTCCGAACCGTTTTCAACTATGCTCGCGCTCGGTCGCCAACGTGCGTCCAATCCCGAAAGGGTGAGGCAGGCAGAAGCTGTCGCTTCTGTTGGTTTCGATTGTGTCAGTAGGAGAAACAGATGTCGAAATGCATCAAATTCGTTGCAATGGTTGCCTTCGTTGGCGCCGTTGCCGCATGTGACAACTCGCCGAAAGAAGAGTTCGTCATCGTCGAGCCCATCTCGACCGAACCGGTCTTCACCGGCAAGTACAAGTAAAGACCTCGCGGGATCGGCCCTGCGGCCGGTCCCGCGTTTCGCCGCGCTCTCTGGCCGGGAGGGCGTGTCATGCTGAAACATCGCGGTTTCCCCAGCCGCATGCCCGGCTCTGATTTCCAGTTCACCATCCGCCGCGCCAATCCCAAGGGCGTGACGCCGCTCACCCGGCGCGAGCGGTATCGCGACCGCAAGGCGGTCGACCGGCGTGCCGATGCGCTGTTCATGCAGGCCCTGTGGGAGCAGTTCGGCGACCAACCGTTCGAGCGCGGCAATCTGGATGCCGGGCGGCTGAGTTGGCTGTTTGGTCGCGAGGTTGTGGCAGCCGAGGATCCCTTTGATCCGGCCAGCTACGAGGCGCTTCTGGTCATCGACGTGGCGGTGGCGCGGGCCTCGTTCCCCGATGCGTTCGACGGGGACGATTGGGAATGATCCATCCGGCGGCGCATATGGCCCGATCCGGGACTACCGGACACGCCCTGACCGAGGGAGGACAGGGCGTGCCGCGGCTCTCAGAAGTTCAGCTGTACCGCAAGCTGAACCCGGTCGCCTTCGAAGCTGGCGCCGGTCGAGGTGGTGCGTTCGCCAAAGATGTATTCGGCACCCAGCGTCAGATTGTCGGTGGGTTTGTAGAACGCGTTGACATGGATGGATTCAAGCTCGGTGAAATCGAGCGTGCCGGTGGAGGTCCCGAGGTCGTATTCTTCGTTGCCATAGGCGATGCCGAAGTTCCACTTCTCGCCCACATCCTGCCGGAATTCGACGGTGAAGCCGTCGACATCGTTGGCCACGCCGCCAACCGCCGAGGCACCACCGCCGATCAGCAGCGGGCCCAGTGCCTCACCGGTGACAAAGGTTGCCTGGAACAGGCCGCCATGCCAGGGGCGCAGGGCACCGGACACGGTGACGCCGGTCTGATCGACCTCGGTGCCGCCGGAAATGACGGTGCCGACCAGACCCGCGATCCGGGCCGAGAACAGATCGTCATTGTATTCCAGCGCGGCGGTGACGACCGGATCATCCGAGCGGGCGCTGTTTTCCTCGATCGAGGCGCTGAACACCGCCTTGCCGAAGGCATGGGTGTAACGCACCTGCGGCACCCGGGCAAAGGTCACGCCGACCGGACCGTTGAACTCGACACTGGTCGGGTAATGGCCGATGGGCATGAAGTTGGTCCAGGTCTGACCGATCAGCCAGTGATCGCCGATGCGGATATTGGCATGGCGCAGGCGCAGTTCGGACCGGCCGCCCGAGGCGAACAGGTCAAACTCCAGCTGCCCGCCCAGGGTGCCGATATCGGTTTCGGTGCTGGTGCGGATGCCCAGGCGCGATTGGCGCACGGTGGCACCAAAGGTACCGTCGGTGGCATTCGCAGGCTCGCCGATATTGTTCACGAATGCGGTGTCACCCTGCACAAAGTCGAAATCGTAGAAGAAATCGGCCTTGGCATATCCGTAAATGTCGATTGCGGTGCGCCCGATGTTCAGGTCGCCATTGGCACCGGCGGCACGTCCGGCCTCCAGTGCCTCGACCCGGGCGCGCAGCGCGTCCAGCTCGGCCTGGCTGCCGGCGTCTCCGGCGGTCGCCGTGCTGGCGGCCCCCAGAGCCGCCATCAGCGCCAGCGCCGAAATTGCGTCAAGTCTCCTCACCATTTCTACCCATCTCCTCGTTTATGTGGTGAGGTTTTGGGTTCCATGCGCCCCCGGTTCGAGCAAATGACAAGCAGGCGATTGGCCGTGAGCGAAAATTGCCGCGATGGTGATCGGTCGGGAGTTGAGTTTTTGCCCGTCGCACACGCTGTCTCGCCGAGGCCGGGTTTGCTGCGCACAAAGGCGTGCAGCCCGTGTGAAAGCATCTGCCGCGCCTATGGGCGGGGCTGGGATCATGCGGTGATGCGTAACGCTTATGTGACAGGGGCCATGCGCGCAGCAGCGAAGCGCCCAGTCGGCATATTCCCGCCAGAGTTGCTTGGCGCCCGGCAGAATCCGGCTCAAATCCGGCGCCGCGTGAACCGGGGCTTGGCGGCTTGCCATGGATACGGCAGCCTCGTTCAGGCGTGCGGCACAAATCTGCCTGCGTCGTGCGCGCACCTACTATTCCGTACCCCTTCCCTAAGCGGGCGGTTTGATGTCGCTGACCTCGAACCGCCCGTCTTTTTACCCGCGCCCGGCGCGGGTGGATCGGCGGATTTCCCCCAAATTGCGCGGCCCGCCGCTGAGGCTGTCACGGCGCGTGCGCGCCGCTTGATTTCCACCCGCGCGCAGCGCCATCTATCTGCCCATAAGACGGACCAATCCGAAGGAAGGGCAGGATGCAGAAATCGAAACTATTTGCCGGTCTGGCGCTTGTCGCCAGCCTGGCCGCCTGTGGCGACAACCCGACCGAACAGGCCCTTTATGGCGGCAGCGCCGGGCTTCTGGGATCGCTCGTCCTGGACGGAAACCCGGTTGTCGGCGCTGCGGCCGGCGCCGCAGGCAACATGCTTTATTGCAAGGTGCAAGGCACCTGCAACTGACGCACCGACTTCTCCCCGGGTCCTGACAGGCCCGGCTGACATCGCGCGACACGCCGTTCCTGGCCATCTGGCCGGGGGCGGCGTTTTGCGTTCCGACCCTTCCAAGACAGAGGACACCGCATGTTCAACAAGATCCTGATCGCCAACCGGGGCGAAATCGCCTGCCGGGTCATCAAGACGGCGCGCAAGATGGGCATTTCCACCGTTGCCATCTATTCGGACGCGGACAAGCAGGCGCTGCATGTGCAGATGGCTGACGAGGCGGTGCATATCGGCCCGCCCCCCGCGAACCAGTCCTATATCGTCATCGACAAGGTGATGGCCGCCATTCGCGCCACCGGCGCCCAGGCGGTGCACCCGGGCTATGGCTTCCTTTCGGAAAACTCGAAATTCGCCGAGGCGCTTGAGGCCGAGGGCGTGATCTTTGTCGGCCCCCCGAAAGGGGCGATCGAGGCGATGGGCGACAAGATCACCTCGAAGAAGATCGCGCAGGAGGCAAATGTTTCGACCGTGCCCGGTTACATGGGCCTGATCGAGGATGCCGACGAGGCGGTCAAGATCTCGAACCAGATCGGCTATCCGGTGATGATCAAGGCCTCTGCCGGGGGCGGCGGCAAGGGCATGCGGATCGCGTGGAACGATCAGGAGGCGCGCGAGGGCTTCCAGAGTTCCAAGAACGAGGCGGCGAACTCTTTTGGCGATGACCGTATCTTCATCGAGAAATTCGTCACCCAGCCGCGCCATATCGAAATCCAGGTGCTGTGCGACAGCCATGGCAACGGCATCTATCTGGGCGAGCGCGAATGCTCGATCCAGCGCCGCAACCAGAAGGTCGTCGAAGAGGCGCCCAGCCCCTTCCTCGACGAGGCCACCCGCCGCGCCATGGGCGAACAGGCCGTGGCCCTGGCCAAGGCCGTCGGCTATGCCAGCGCGGGCACCGTCGAGTTCATCGTCGACGGGCAGAAGAACTTCTACTTCCTGGAAATGAACACCCGCCTGCAGGTGGAACACCCGGTGACCGAGCTGATCACCGGCGTCGATCTGGTGGAACAGATGATCCGGGTTGCCGCGGGCGAACCGCTGAGTATCACCCAGGGTGATGTGAAACTGACCGGCTGGGCCATCGAGAACCGGCTTTATGCCGAGGATCCCTATCGCGGCTTCCTGCCCTCGATCGGCCGTCTGACCCGTTACCGCCCGCCGGCGGAAACCGCCGCTGGCCCGTTGCTGGTCAATGGCAAATGGCAGGGGGATGCGCCCTCGGGCGAGGCGGCTGTGCGCAACGATACCGGCGTCTATGAGGGCGGTGAGATCAGCATGTATTATGATCCGATGATCGCCAAGCTCTGCACCTGGGCACCGACCCGTGCCGCTGCGATCGAGGCGATGCGCATCGCGCTCGACAGTTTCGAGGTCGAAGGCATCGGTCACAACCTGCCGTTCCTCAGCGCCGTGATGGACCACCCGAAATTCATTTCGGGCGACATGACCACCGCCTTTATCGCCGAGGAATATCCCGAAGGCTTCGAAGGGGTGAACCTGCCCGAGACCGATCTGCGCCGGGTGGCCGCTGCCGCCGCCGCGATGCACCGTGTCGCCGAGATCCGCCGCACCCGGGTGTCGGGCCGGATGGACAATCACGAGCGTCGGGTGGGCACCGAATGGGTGGTCACGCTGCAAGGCGCCGACTTCCCGGTCACCATCGCCGCCGATCACGACGGATCGACCGTCAGCTTTGACGATGGCAGTTCGATGCGGGTGACCAGCGACTGGACTCCGGGGGACCAGCTGGCCAACCTGATGGTGGACGGCGCGCCGCTGGTGCTGAAGGTGGGCAAGATCTCGGGCGGGTTCCGTATCCGCACCCGGGGCGCCGACCTGAAGGTGCATGTGCGCACCCCGCGTCAGGCGGAACTGGCGCGCCTGATGCCCGAGAAACTGCCGCCAGACACCTCGAAAATGCTGCTCTGCCCGATGCCCGGCCTGATCGTGAAGGTCGATGTCGAAGTGGGCCAGGAGGTTCAGGAGGGCCAGGCGCTGTGCACCATCGAGGCGATGAAGATGGAAAACATCCTGCGCGCCGAGAAAAAGGGCGTGGTCGCCAAGATCAATGCCAGCGCCGGCAACAGCCTGGCCGTTGACGACGTGATCATGGAGTTCGAATAACCCCATGTTCGGGGCACGCACATATCCTCGCGCCTCGCGGCCGCTCGCGGTGCTGGCCCTGATCGGGCTGGCGGCCTGTGCGCTGGACCGCGAGGCCGAGGTGCGTGCCCAGCTCGGCGGCTGGATGCCGCTGGGCGACACGCTCTATTTCGAGTCCAAGCTGGAATGCACCGCCGGGGTGTTCGCCACCCCGGCCGATATCCTGCAAACCAAGGTGCGCACGGTTTCGACCCTGCGCGACGGGTTGGCGGCACTGTCGCGCGAGGCCATCGTTGCCTTTGACCTTGAGGGCGAGACGCCCGATCAGGTCTCGCAGGCGGTGATGTCGGCGGATCTGCCCAAGGGTTTGGGCATCCTGGCCTCGGGCCTCAGCGCGCGCGCCTGCATGGACGAGGCCACCAAATCGGCCTATCTGAGCGCGCTGCACTCTCCCGCCGCGCTGCTGATCTTTGCCCCCGACAACAACGCTCTGGTGATCCTGGACCGGGATCGGCGACAGGTCTTCTTTGCCCGGGGGGATGTGTGATGGCGGCGCGCGTGCCTCAATCCAGCCCGCGCCGGTCGCGGATTTCCTGTTCGCGGGTGGGCATCTTGTCGATCGAGCGGGTCAGCTCGCGCACGCTCCACGGGGTTGGTTTGCGCAGCTTGACGCCGCCGTCCTTGTCGATCAGCACCAGGGCAAAGCCGCGCGGGCGCAGTTTCTGGCGCGCCGGCGCGCGGGCGGCCGGATCGGTATCGGTCAGCACCACCACGTCACGCTCTTCCAGCATGGCCGCGCCTGCGCGCAGCATCTCGATCTGCTGCTGGAACCTGGGATCGGCCTCGGTATCGGCAAAGATCACGATGGGCCGTTTTATCCATAAAAATTCGCTCAAATCGCTGTCACCGGCGGGCCGGATCAGCGCGTCCTGCTCGGGCTGGGTGGCATCGGCAGCCCAGCCGGCAAGCGGGAGAAAGGCAAGGAAAACAAAGGCGAATAGGGGTTTCATATGGTCTCCTGTCCGCTTCAATATAACCGTGGCCGCGCCGATTGCGACCACTTGCGAGGGCGCGGGATGCAAAAAGTTTAACGTTAATGGCTTCGTCAGGGGTTGGGCATGACTGTGAAGGTACATTCCCGCTCCCACCGGGTCCTGAGGGCCCGCAAGAAAGGCTGCGCCATGGACGTTATCCTGCATATCGGCGCGCATCGCTGCGCGACCACGACATTTCAGCATTACCTTCGCCAGAATGCCGACCGGCTGGCCGCCGATGGCACCGGATTCTGGGGGCCACGGCGGACGCGCAACGGGCTGTTTCGCGGCCTGCTGCCCACGCCCGGCCCCGCCACCGGGCGCGACCTGCGCCGCCGCGCGGTGGGGCGGGTGCGGCTGAACCTGGCACGCACCGCGCTGGGCGGCACCCGGCGGCTGGTGGTCAGTGACGAGAACATGCTGGGCTCGATGCGGCAGAACCTGCGTCAGGCCGAGCTGTACCCGGACGCGGGCGAACGCATCGCCCGCTATGGCGAGGCCTTTGACGGCAAGATCAGCGATGTGGTGCTGAACATCCGCTCGCCCGAGCTCTGGTGGTCCTCGGCGCTGGGCTATGGGCTGACGCGCGGCTTTGGCCTGCCCGGAGAGGTGGCGCTGGACTGGATCGCGCAAAGCCGGCGCAGCTGGCGCGACGTGATCGCCGATATCGGTTGCGCGCTGCCCGGTGCCCGACTCTGGGTGCTGCCGTTCGAGATTTTCGCCGGCCGCCCCGAGGCGCAGCTGGAGGCGGTCACCGGTCGCCCGGCGCCGCACGAGCATAGCCGCGACTGGCTGAACGCCACGCCGCGCCTGCCGGAACTGCGCGAGATACTTCCGCCGCGCCTGGCCGAGGCGCTGCCCGGCGGCGAGGGCCGCTGGACCCCCTTTGCACCGGACCAGGCCGCCGCCCTGCGCGAGGCCTATGCCGATGACCTGATGTGGCTAGCCGCGGGCGCTGACGGGCTCGCCTGGCTGATGGATGATCCGAACAAGAAACCGGCGGGGCAAACCCTGCCAAGACCCGAATTGACAAGAGGAAGACGCAATGAGCAAGACCGACGATTGGCGGGCGCTGGCTGAGAAAGAGCTGCGCGGGCGCCCCGTTGAAGACCTGACCTGGCAGACGCTCGAAGGGATCGACGTCAAGCCGCTCTATACCGATGCGGACACCGCCGAGCTGCCGCATATGGGCGGGATGCCCGGCTTTGGCCCCTTTACCCGTGGCGTCAAGGCGACCATGTATGCGGGCCGCCCCTGGACCATTCGGCAATATGCCGGTTTCTCCACCGCCGAGGAATCGAACGCCTTTTACCGCCGCAACCTGGCCGCCGGTCAGCAGGGTGTCTCGGTCGCCTTCGACCTGGCCACCCATCGCGGCTATGACAGCGACCACCCCCGGGTGGTGGGCGACGTGGGCAAGGCCGGTGTCGCCATCGACAGCGTCGAGGACATGAAGATCCTGTTCGACGGCATCCCGCTGGACAAGGTCTCGGTCTCGATGACGATGAACGGCGCGGTGATCCCGATCCTGGCCAGTTTCATCGTCGCGGGCGAAGAGCAGGGCCATGACAGATCGGTGCTGTCGGGGACCATTCAGAACGACATTCTGAAAGAGTTCATGGTCCGCAACACCTATATCTATCCGCCCGAACCCTCGATGCGGATCATCTCGGACATCATCGGCTATACCTCGGACAACATGCCGAAGTTCAACTCGATCTCGATCTCGGGCTATCACATGCAAGAGGCCGGGGCGAACCTGGTGCAGGAACTGGCCTATACCCTGGCCGACGGGCGCGAATATGTGCGCGCCGCGATCGAGGCAGGGATGGACGTGGACAAGTTCGCAGGCCGCCTGTCCTTCTTCTTTGCCATCGGCATGAACTTCTTCATGGAAATCGCCAAGCTGCGCGCCGCGCGCACGCTGTGGCATCGCATCATGACCGAGTTCGGCGCGAAATCCGAACGCTCCAAGATGCTGCGCACCCATTGCCAGACTTCTGGTGTATCGTTGCAAGAGCAGGATCCCTATAACAACGTGATCCGCACCGCATACGAGGCGATGAGCGCGGTTCTGGGCGGCACTCAGTCGCTGCATACCAACGCGCTGGACGAGGCGATCGCGCTGCCCACCGATTTCTCGGCCCGCATCGCGCGCAACACCCAGCTGGTGCTGCAGGAAGAGACCGGCGTGACCAAGGTGGTCGATCCGCTGGCGGGCTCCTATTACGTCGAAAGCCTGACCAACGACCTGATCGAGAAGGCCTGGGCGCTGATCCAGGAGGTCGAGGAGATGGGCGGCATGACCAAGGCCGTGGCCAGTGGCATGCCCAAGCTCAGGATCGAGGAAAGTGCGGCCCGCCGTCAGGCGATGATCGACCGCGGCGAAGAGGTGATCGTCGGCGTCAACAAGTACCGCAAGGACAAGGAAGACCCGATCGACATTCTCGACGTCGACAACATGGCGGTGCGCGACGCCCAGATCGCCCGGCTGGAGCGTATTCGCGCCAGCCGCGACGAAGCGGCTTGCGCAGCGGCACTCGATGAACTCACGCGCCGCGCCAAAGAGGGCGGCAACCTGCTTGAAGCGGCCGTCGAGGCGGCCCGCGCCCGGGCATCCGTAGGAGAGATCAGCATGGCGATGGAAAAGGAATTCGGCCGCCACCGCGCCGAAGTGAAGACCCTGGCCGGTGTCTATGGCGCGGCCTATGAGGGCGATGAGGGCTTTGCCGCGATCCAGAAGTCGATCGAGGCCTTTGCCGAGGAAGAGGGCCGCCGCCCGCGTCTGTTGGTTGTCAAGATGGGCCAGGACGGCCATGACCGGGGCGCCAAGGTGATCGCCACCGCCTTCGCCGACATTGGCTTTGACGTCGATGTGGGGCCGCTGTTCCAGACCCCGGCCGAGGCGGCGCAGGATGCCATCGACAACGATGTGCATGTGGTCGGCATCTCCAGCCAGGCGGCGGGCCACAAGACGCTGGCGCCGCAACTGGTCGAAGAGCTGAGAAAGGCCGGTGCCGGCGATATCATCGTGATCTGCGGCGGGGTCATTCCGCAGCAGGATTACCAGTTCCTCTATGATCACGGGGTCAAGGCGATCTTTGGCCCGGGCACCAATATCCCCGAGGCGGCGCAGGATATCCTGAAGCTGGTGCGCGACGCGCGCGCGGGCTGAGGGCAGGGGCTGGGGGCGCTGCCCCCCGGCCTGCGGCCTCCCCCCGGAGTATTTCGAACCAGAAAGAAGCGGCAGGCGTTGGCTTGCCGCTTTTTTGCTGTCAGTCTCTGCTTTGGCAGGAGGACGGTGATGGAACTGGATCATTTCGCGGTGGCGGGCGAGACGCTGGAGGCGGCGCGGGCGCATGTGGAGGCGGCGCTGGGCGTGGCGATGCAACCGGGCGGTCAGCATGCGCGGTTTGGCACCCATAACACGCTTCTGGGCCTGGCGGACGGGCTCTATCTGGAGGCGATTGCCATCGACCCCGGCGCGCCGGGGCCGGAGCGGCCGCGCTGGTTCGATCTGGATCGCTTTTCAGGCCCTGCTCGGCTGAGCAACTGGATTTGCCGGGTGCCCGATCTGCAGGCGGCCCTGAGCGCGGCGCCAGCGGGGGCGGGGGATATCGTCGATCTGGAGCGCGGTGCGCTCAGCTGGCGGATGGCGGTTCCGGCAAGCGGCGTGCTGCCCTATGACGACCGGTTTCCGGCGCTGATCCAGTGGCAGGGCGATCTGCATCCGGCGGCGATGCTGGCGCCCTCGGGCTGCGCGTTGCGCTGGCTGGTGGTGACCCATCCCGAGGCGCGGGCGCTGGCAGAGCTGTGCGGGCCGCTGGAGCGCGTGGTGTTTGAGACCGGGCCATCGGGCCTGCGCGCCGAAATCGACACCCCGCACGGGATGCGGGTGCTGGCATGAAGATCCGGCCGGCGCGGGCGCTGGATGCGGCTGATATCGCCGGGATCGCCAACCATTACATCCGCGACACGCTGGTGACCTTTACCACCGAATTGCGCAGGCCAGAGGCTGTGGCCGGTGATATCGCCGCCCGCGCGCCCGCCTATCTGGTGGCCGAAGCGGCGGGAGCTATTCTGGGTTTTGCCACCTATGGCCCGTTTCGTGCCGGGCCCGGTTATGCTTGCACCCGCGAGCATTCGATCCTGCTCGACCCAGGCGCGCGGGGGCAGGGGGCGGGGCGCGCCCTGATGACGGAACTGGAGCGGGTTGCCCGCGCCGAGGGGGTGCATGTGCTGGTGGCAGGTATCTCGGGTGCCAATCCGGGCGCTGTGGCGTTTCACCGTGCATTAGGCTTTGCCGAGGTGGGGCGCCTGCCGCAGGTCGGACGCAAGGAGGGGCGTTGGCTCGACCTGGTCCTGATGCAGAAAATTCTGGACGCCGACCCAAATTGACGCACCTGACACCGCCGGGCGAAGGCGCTAGTGTGGCGCCATGTCACTCTGGACCCGCATAACCGACGCGCTGAGCGCGCTGGCGCAGGGCGAAAGCCTGAGCGCCGTGTTCGAACGCCTGCGCACGCCGCCCGAGAAATCGGTGGCCTTTGCCATTGCCGTCATCGCGCTGGGCGCCAAGATGGCCAAGGCCGATGGCCGGGTCACCCGCGACGAGGTGACCGCCTTTCGCGAGGTGTTCCAGATCGCCCGCGCGGATGAGGCGGGCGCGGCGCGGGTCTTTGACATGGCCCGTACCGATGTCGCCGGCTATCAGGATTACGCCCGCAAGATCAAAGGCATGTTCGCCGAGGACAGCACCGTGCTGTGTGACCTGATGGAGGGGCTGTTTCACATCGCCATGGCCGACGGGTTCTATCATCCGGGCGAGAACGAGTTCCTGGAAGAGGTGGCGCAGATCTTTGGCCAGACCGACCGCCAGTTCCATGCCCTGCGGGCCCGCTTCGTGCCCGATGCGCCCAAGGATCCCTATACGGTGCTGGGGGTGTCGCCCGACATGCCGATGCCCGAGATCCGCAAGGTCTGGCGCAATCTGGTTCGCGAGACACATCCGGACGCGATGATGGCGCGCGGCGTGCCCGAAGAGGCGATCCGCCTGGCCGAGAAGAAGATGATCGACATCAACCGCGCCTGGGACGAGCTCAACGGCGCGCGGGTCTAGGGCGATGCGGCTGGCGACCTGGAATATCGAGTGGTTCGCCAACCTGTTCGACCGCAATGACCGCCTGTTGGTGGATGACCGCTGGTCCGGGCGCCACGATGTCACCCGCGCCCAGCAGGTCGAGGCGATCGCCAAGGTGCTGACCGCGCTTGATGCGGATGCGGTGCTGATCGTCGAGGCGCCCAATACCGGGCGAACCCAGAACACGGTGCGGGCGCTGGGCGCCTTTGCCGAGGCTTTTGACCTGCGCACCCACGCCGCGGTGATGGGTTTTGCCAACGAGACCCATCAGGAACTGGCGCTGCTCTACGATCCGGCCCGGCTTGAGGCGCGCCACGATCCCCTGGGCGAAGAGACCGGCAAGCGCGGCAGCGCCACGCCGCCCCGGTTCGACGGCACCTATCGGATCGACCTCGATATCGACGCGACCGAGGATCTTGTGCGCTTTTCCAAACCGCCGCTGGAGCTGGAGGTGACAACCGCCACCGGCACGCGGTTCCGGATGATCGGGGCGCATCTGAAATCCAAGGCGCCGCACGGGGCCGGGTCGCGGGACGAAGCGATCCGCATCTCGATCCTGAACCGGCGCAAACAGCTGGCCCAGGCGATCTGGCTGCGTGAGCGGGTCGAGGATCATCTGACACGCGGGGACGAGGTGGTGCTGCTGGGCGATCTGAACGATGGCCCCGGTCTGGACGAGTTCGAACATCTGTTTGGCCGCTCCTCGGTCGAGATCCTGCTTGAGGCGGGGCTGTATGACCCGCATGCCGACAAAGCGCGGCAGGTGCGCCCCGGGCCGCTGCCGGCGACGGCGCGGTTCCAGCTGCCGGGCGAGGGGCGGTACCTGTCGGCGCTGCTCGATTACGTGATGATCAGCAAGGGCCTGATGGCGCGGCGCCCGGCCTGGCGTATCTGGCACCCGTTCGACGATGCCGAATGCTGGCAGATGGTGGAGCTGCGCGAGGCGCTGCTGACTGCCTCGGATCATTTCCCGGTGACGCTCGATATTGATATCTGAGCTTTGAATTCCGGGGGCGGAATGCTTATCTGACGGGTATGAGACCGATCCTTGTCATCGCCCTTGGCCTGATGCTGACCGCCCCGCTTGCTGCCACCGCGCAAGAGGAGGAGGAACCGGGCCGCTCGTTGATGGAACGCGGCGCCGAACTGTTCCTCAAGGGGCTCAGCCAGGAGGTGGAACCGGCTCTTAGGGACCTGCGCGACATGGCGGGCAAAGTGGGGCCATCGGTGCTGAGCTTTCTGGAACAGATGGGCCCGGCGCTGGCCGATCTGGCCGACAAGGTCGAGGACTGGTCGGTCTATGAAATGCCCGAGATGCTGCCCAACGGCGACATCATCATCCGCCGCAAGACGCCGCTGCCCGACCCTGCGCCGGAACAGCCGGCAGACGAGGTGCCCAAGGGCCTGACCGACATCTAGACTGGCGTCACAACGGCCCGGACGGCCATAGCGCGCGGGCGCGCCCGGAATGCGCCTCGCTCCGGGCTGTGCAAACCGGGGGCGCCATGCAACCAATACACCATGGCCAGAATCAATCTCGAACAACTCAGCACATTCCTTGCGGTCGTCCGACTTGGCGGCGTGCGCAGGGCGGCAACCAGCCTGAACCTGACCCAACCCGCCGTCACGGCCAGGATCAAGAACCTGGAAGACAACCTGGATTGCGAGCTGTTCGACCGCACCCAAAGCGGCATGAAACTGACCAAGCGAGGCGAGTTGCTGCTGGGCCATGCCGAGAAATACGAACATCTCACCCAGCTGGTCGAGCGCGATCTGGTCGACCCCGCCGGAGTCGAGGGGCGCCTCAGGCTGGGCGCCTCGGAGACCATCGCGCAATGCTGGCTGCCCGATCTGGTGACGCGGCTGCACCAGCTGTTTCCCAAGCTCGAGATCGAGCTGGTCGTGGACATCTCGGCGAATTTGCGCGCGGGCCTGATGGACCGCGAACTTGACCTGGCAATCCTGCTGGGGCCGCTTTCGGAATTCTCGGTCAACAATGTCGAACTGCCCGATTTCGAACTGGCCTGGTACGCAGCGGCCGATACATCCAGCGAAGCGATCGCGGCCAGCTATCTGTCGCGCCCTGTGCTGACCTATCCGCGCAATACCCGGCCCTATCGCGAACTTAAGGAAAAGCTGTTTGAACAGGCGGGGCCGAATTTCTCGCTGTTTCCCTCTTCGTCGCTGTCGGCCTGTTTCCGTCTGGTCGAGGCCGATCTTGGCGTCGCGGTGCTGCCGCGGGCCCTGGGGCGCGAATATGTACTGGCCGGACGAATTCGCGAGTTCGACCCCGGCTGGGTTCCCGCCCCGCTGCGGTTCACCATCTGCTATATGGGAGAACCGAAAAGCCAATTGATTGAAACCGCGGCACATATGGCCCGTGAGGTGGCGGTGGATTACCACGGTGATAAAAATAATTTATAGCTCGAGGTAAATTTTTTCGATTTGATTTTATAATTCGGACCTGTGACGCTTTCCGTGACCTAAAAGGGGGGATCGGGGTGAGCGTGGGGTATGACAGATTAAAGACAAGTTCCCTTGCAGAGCTGCGCGCGGCAATCCGGTCGGGCGCCTACCGGTCGCATACCGCCGGGCTGGGCCAGGGGTATCTGCAGGCCAATCTGGCGATCCTGCCCGAAGCCTATGCGCTTGACTTCATGCGCTATTGCCAGCGCAATCCCAAGCCATGTCCGCTGATCGGCGTGTCCGACACGGGCAATCCGATGATGTTCACGCTGGGCCGCGATATCGACATTCGCACCGACGTGCCCGCCTATAACGTCTATCGCGACGGGCGGCTGGACAGCGTGTCCGCCGACATCACCGAGGATTGGCGCGACGATCTGGTGGTCTTTGCGCTGGGCTGCTCCTTCACCTTCGAACACGCGGTGATGCGCGCGGGTGTTGCGCTTTGGCATGTCGACAACGACAGGACGGTGCCGATGTTCCGCTCGAATATCGAGACCGTTCCCGCCGGCCCGTTTTCGGGCAAGATGGTGGTCTCGATGCGGGCGGTGCCCGAGGATCGGGTGGCCGAGGTCGCGGAAATCTCGCGCGCCTATCCGCTGGCCCATGGCGCGCCCGTCTATTGGGGCGATCCGGCGGGTCTGGGCATTGCCGACATCATGTCCCCCGATTGGGGCGACCCGGCCCCGCTCGGCCCCGGCGAGGTGCCGATGTTCTGGGCCTGTGGCGTGACCCCGCAAGTGGCGATCGAGGCCGCGCGCCTGCCGCTCTGCATCACGCACAAACCCGGGCACATGCTGATCACAGACGTGGCCGAGGACGCCGAAGTCCCGGTCGTCGAGACCGCACAAGACAAACGATAACAGTCAACAAGGAGAACCAAGATGAAACGAGTGATGTTCAGTCTGGCCGCAAGCACGGCACTTGCCGCGCCGGTCGCGGCCGAAGACCTGTCCGTGGTCGGCAGCTGGTCGAGCCTGCCCCTGCACAAGCAATACGAAGCGCCGTTCTGGAGCGAGACCCTGCCGGCGGCCTCGGGTGGCAAGATCAACGTGTCGCTGACCACCCATAATCAGATGAACCTTGGCGTGGGCGACGTGTTCCGCCTGCTGGGCGATGGGGTCTATGACGTGGCGATGACCGTGGCCGATTATGCCGTCGCCGATGCGCCCGAGCTCGAAGGGCTCGACGTGCCGCTGTTGGCGCTGACCGCGGATGAGGCGCGCGCCATGGTCGATGCCGCCCGGCCCATGGTCGAAGACATCTACAACGCGCGGTTCAACAGCCATGTCCTTGCCATTGCGCCCTATCCGCCGCAGGTGGTGTTCTGCAACGCCGAGATCGCGGGTCTGGACGACCTGAACGGGCTGAAGGTGCGCGCTTCGGGCCGCATGACCGCCAAGTTCCTCGAGGCGCTCGGGGCCGAAGGGGTCAATGTCAGCTTTGGCGAGGTGCCCGGCGCGCTGCAAAAGGGCACGGTGGATTGTGCCGTGACCGGGGCCGGTTCGGGCTATTCCGCCGGTTGGTGGGAGGTCTCGACCCATCTGCTGCCGATCCCGCTGGGGGGCTGGGACAGCGTTGTCACCGCGATCAACCTGGACAAGTGGAACAGCCTTGACGCCGAAACCCAGGCGCTGATCAGCACGCAGGTGACAACCGCGTTCGAGGCGCCCGCCTGGGCCAGCGCGCAGGATGCGCTGGTGAACGATATCGCCTGCCTTACCGGCAATGGGACCTGCCCGGCCGGGGATGCACGCGGCATGACCCTGGTCGAGGTTTCGGAAGCCGATTTCGCGCGGGCGCGCGACGTTCTGGTCAGCCAGGTTCTTCCCGATTGGGCCGAGCGGGCCGGTGGCGACTGGGCCGAGCGCTGGAACGCCTCGGTCGGGGCGACGGTCGGTGTTGCGATCGGCACGAACTGACGGCTGAACCCGGGAGGATCCTATGGAGCAGACCGTTCTTGACGGGTTGCGCAAATGGAACCGGTGGATCGCGATCCTGACGGGCGCGATCCTGCTGGTTTGCGCGGGCATCGTTCTTCTTGACATTGTGCTGCGGCGCATGGGGTCCTCTTTGGGCGGCACCGACGAGATCTCGGGCTATGTCATGGCCATTGCCACCTCGTGGGGGATGGGGTTCACCTTGCTCGAGCTTGGGCATGTGCGGATCGACATCCTGCGCGGCCGCGCCGGACAGATCGGGCGCGCGGTTTTCGATCTGTTCGCGATGAGCGTTCTGGCGGGCACCGTGACGCTGATCGCGGTCAAATGCCTGCCGGTTCTCAGCCGGTCGCTGGCCAATTCGTCCCGGGCCAACACGCCTCTGGAAACGCCTCTGGCCTGGGTGCAGCTGCCCTGGCTGGCGGGCTGGATCTGGTTCGCCCTGGTCGCCTGGGCAACCCTTGTTGCGGCGCTGAAACTGGTCCTGAAGGGCCGGTTCCAGCACGCCGAGGCGGCCATCGGCGCCTTCGGCGAAGAGGAGACAAGGACGTGATCGGCTATGTCACCGTCGGCCTGCTGGGCCTGCTTGCAATGTCGATCCCGGTTGGCATCGTGCTGTTCCTGCTGGGCTTTGGGGTCGATGCGTTCTTTAGCCCGTTTCCCCTGATCCGCGGCCTGGGCAACCTGGTCTGGTCCACCTCGAACAATGCCACCCTGATCGCCATCCCCTTTTTCGTTCTTCTGGGCGAGATCCTGGTGCGGTCAGGCATTGCCACGCGCACCTATGCGGCGTTGGATCGCTGGGTCAGCTGGCTGCCCGGCGGGCTGGTGCATGCCAATATCGCCACCGCGACGATGTTCTCGGCGACCTCCGGTTCGTCGGTTGCGACTGCCGCCACCGTTGCCACCGTCGCCATGCCCCAGGCCGAGAAGCTGGGGTATGATCCCAAGCTGTTCTCGGGCGCCATCGCCGCGGGCGGTACCCTGGGCATCATGATCCCGCCGTCGATCAACCTGATCGTCTACGGGTTCCTGACCCAGACCTCGATCCCGCGCCTGTTCCTGGCCGGGCTGCTGCCGGGCCTGGCCCTTGCGCTGGGGTTCATGCTGATCACGGTGATCATCTGCCTGATCCGGCCGGCTCTGGGCGGCACGCGGCGGGTGTTCTCGGGGGGCGAGATGCTGCGCGCGCTGTTGCAGCTGGTCCCCATCGTTCTGCTGTTCACCATCATCATCGGCACCATCTACAAGGGCTGGGCCACACCGACCGAGGCCGCCGCCGTCGGCGTGGCCGGTGCCATTCTGATCGCTGGTTTCTTTGGCGGTATCAGCGTGCAGATGTTCATCGACAGCATCCTGGGAACGGTCAAGATCACCTCGATGATCATGCTGGTGGTGATCGGGGCCTCGTTCCTCAACTTCACCCTGGCCTCGGCCGGTCTCGGGCGCGAGCTGGAGAGCTTTCTGGGCGGTCTCGGCCTGTCGCCGCTGGGTACCATCCTGGTGGTGGTGGTGATCTATATCGTTCTGGGTTTCTTCATCGAAACCCTGTCGCTGATGGTGGTCACCATCCCGATCATCGTGCCGCTGGTGGTGGCGCAGGGCTATGATCCGATCTGGTTCGGTATCCTGATGATCGTCCTGATCGAGATGGCGCTGATCACCCCGCCGGTCGGACTGAACCTCTATGTCGTGCAAGGGGCGCGGCAATCCGGCAAGATGAGCGAGGTGATGCTGGGAACCATCCCCTATGTCATCGCCATGCTGGTGATGGTGGCGGCGCTGATCGCCTTTCCCGCCATCGCGCTGTTCCTGCCTTCGGCCCTGGGAGGGTAAGCGATGAAATTCACAGCCGCAGGAACACAGATCGACGTAGATATCGCGGATCTGGTCATCGCCGGCTGGACCGGCCGGAATGCGGACGCGGTCCAGCACCATATCGACGAGCTTGCCCGTCTCGGCGTTCAGCCGCCCTCGCAAGTGCCGCTGTTCTACCGCGTCTCCAGCACGCTTCTGGTGCAGGCGCCCGAGATCGAGGTTCTGGGCACCGCCACCTCGGGCGAAATCGAACCGCTGCTGATCAATCACGAGGGCACGGTGTGGCTGGGGCTCGGCTCGGACCACACCGACCGCGAGGCCGAGGCGCTTTCGGTTGCCGGGTCAAAACAGGCCTGCCCAAAGCCGGTCTCGGATATGCTCTGGCGATTTGACGAGGTCGCGGCGCGGCTGGATACGCTGATCCTGCGCTGCCATGTCGAGGAAGGCGGCGCCTGGGTTCTGTATCAGGAGGGGCCGCTGGCGCAGATCCGACCCTTGCCCGAGCTGGTCGCGCAATCGGGCCTGGGTGCGGGGGGCGCGATGCTGTGCGGCACGTTGCCCGCCATCGGAACGGTGCGACCGGCCACCGCCTATCGGATGGAGCTTGTGGACGCGGCCGCCAACCGCTCGCAGCGGCTGGAGTACCGGGTCAGAACCCTGCCGATCATAAAATAGGGCGGCGGCGTATCGTGCACCGGTTCGACGAGGCCGCCTGCTGGCAGATGGCGGGATCTATTGACGCCGCTTGAGCCTAATCAGGCGCTAGCCTTTGGAGCACCACCAGAAGATCCTATCGTGCTCGCGACGAAGGTGGATTGGGAGGCCCTTGCCTCTAATCCATGGAAAAGCTTGGGATGCTCACCGAAGGCACCGAAAAACTAGGGATGTCTATCGTCGGGGATTGGAATGAATT
>Ga0157387_18306_pt1 | contig 47669 bp, 52 predicted proteins | sample T8_LowC_AmetaT_FD_116788 | JGI IMG/M metagenome (GOLD analysis project Ga0157387, IMG submission 116788) | Metatranscriptome of Roseovarius nubinhibens ISM and Alexandrium tamarense co-culture from University of Georgia, USA - T8_LowC_A metaT... ... | reverse complement strand
TCACCGACCAGGGCGTCACCGCCTGGGTGAACGAGGGCGAGATGAGTGAATCGCTTCTCGGCATGGACTACTTGCAACGCTTCCGCAGTATCGAGATCGCGGGCGGAACATTGGTGCTGGCGCGCTGAACGGTCGCGGGCAGGCGCTTGCGTGACGCATCCGGCGCTGCCCGGACGCGCCATTCATGTGCATTCTGACGCCACCCTGCCCTGACCGGAGCCACCCGTATGAGCCATTTTCCCTATGACCTCACCGCGCCCATCGGCTGCGCCGCCACCCTTGGGCTGATCGTTTTGCAGGCCGACGAGACGGTAGAGCAGGATTTCCAGCGCCTCTTCGCGGCCCCCGATCAGGCGCTTTATGTCACCCGCATCCCCTCGGGCGCGGATGTGACGCCCGAGACCCTGCGCCAGATGGAACGCGACCTGCCGCACTCGGCCAGCCTGCTGCCGCCCTCGGTGGCCTTCTCGACGGTGGGCTATGCCTGCACCTCGGGCGCGACCATGATCGGGCCGGACCGGGTGGCGGAGCTGATCCGGGGCGCCTGCGACACACAGGCCAGCACCGATCCGCTGACGGCGGCGCGCGCCGCCCTGCGCGCGTTGGGCATCACCCGGCTGGGCATCGTGTCACCCTATGTGGCCTCGGTCGCCGAACCGGTGCGCCAGGCGCTGGGTGCCGCAGGGGTCGAGACACCCGAAACGCTCAGCTTCGGCGAGGCGAGCGAGGCGCGGGTGGCGCGGATCGACCCGGCCTCGATCCGGGCAGCGGCGCTGGAGCTGGGCCGGCGCGGCGGTCTGGACGGGCTGTTCCTGAGCTGCACCAACCTGCGCACGCTGGATGTGATCGACGAGATCGAAACCGAACTGGGCCTGCCTGTGGTCAGTTCAAACCTGGCGCTAGCCTGGCATATGGCCTCGCAGGCCGGGCTGACCCTGCCCGACGCGCCGGGGCGGCTGATGCGGCAGCTGGCGGGCTGAGGCCCCGCGTCAGTCCCGATCAAAGGCCGCTAGCATCGCCGCGCGCAGCCGTGCCACATCCGCATCGACGGGCGCGGCGGGGTCGCAAACGAAGGGGGCCAGCACCTCGACCCGGATTGCCCCGCCTTGCGGCAGAACCCGACCCCGTGGCAGCAACCGATCCGAGTCGTGGATGACGATGGGCCGAATGGTGCGGCCGCTGGCGCGCGCCGCCAGCACTGCGCCCGCCTTGAACGGGCCCAGCGTCTCGCCGCCGGTGCGGGTGCCCTCGGGGAACAGTACCACCGAGCGGCGCGCCGGCATCTCGCGCACCGCCGCGCTCAGCGTCTCCATCGCCAGACTGCCGTTCTTGCGGTCGATCTCGACCAGCCCGGCACCGGTGAAACCCGTGCGCAGCAGCGGATGGCGGCACAGCTCTTTCTTGGCGGCAAAGGTGAACCATTTCGCGTCCGGCACCGCATCCATCAGCGCAAACCCGTCCAGATGGCTGCGGTGGTTGATCACGATGATGCTGTCGCGATCCTGCGCCAGCGCGGCGCGCTCGGCCTCGGTGATCTCGACCCGGATGCCCAGCAGCCACAACAGCCGCGAACAGGCGCGCTTGACCAGCCGCCAGTACCAGCCGCGAAACCCGCGCCGCCGCGCACAAAGCAGCGGCACAAAGGCGATGACCAGGAAATAGAGCGGCCCCAGCAGGATCAGCACCACAAGCTTGATCAGGCGGACCGGCGCGGAGGCGGTTGCCGCGTCGCGGGAAACGGGGGTCTGTGTCATCTGGCCCTGTCAACGGTTCAGGCCCCGGCGGGGCGTTTGGGCCATGACAATGGACTGCGTGCGTACCGGCGGGCCAGTGTCACAACCTGCACTGGGCGCTTTGGGCCGCGACGGGCACGACCCTGCCCCTATCGGCCAGATCCCCGCAGATATCAACGAAAAACCGCAACAGGCGGCCCGGCGCGCTCAGCCGCCCGCCTCGGCCTTCTTCTCCCAGCGGCCCGATTCCTCGGACCAGTATTGCGCCGCGCAGCCCGCCGCCGTCAGCGCCCGCCACTGGCCACGCGCGGCCTCGACCGCGGCCGGATCGGTTCCGTCGAACAGGATGCAGACCCGTTCCAGCGCCGCCACCTCTTCGGGCGTGACGGCGGCGCCGTCGACGCTCATCACGCAGCGCGCGCCATTGGGCGCATCCGCGCCGGTGGTCAGCAGCACCGGCTGGTCGGCGTCATGGGCGCCCCCCGCCAGCCCATGCGGCAGGAACCCGTCATCGGGCCCCAGCCACAGCTTTTCGTCCAGCCAGACAAGCCGCCCCGGATCACTCCCCCGCACCGCCACCCGCCAGCCCGCGCCCAGTGCCTTGGTCAATAGCACCGGCAGCGTCGCCTCCAGAGGGTTGCGGGTCAGGTGATAGAAATAGGCGGCCCCCATCGGATCACTCCGCCAGCCGGTCCACCAGACGGTTCAGCGCCAGCACACCCCAGCCGGTCGCGCCCTTGGGCGCCATGTCGGTCTCGGCGGTGACCGAGGCGACCCCGGCGATGTCGAGATGGATCCAGGGCGTACCCTCTTGCACGAAGCGGGCCAGGAACTGGGCCGCGGTGATCGACCCCGCCGGGCGCCCGCCCACGTTCTTCATATCCGCGATGCGCGATTTCAACATGTCGTCATAGGCCTTGCCCAGCGGCATCCGCCAGGCGCCTTCGCCTTCGTCGCCCGCCGATTTCAGGAAGGCGTTGCACAGTGTATCGTCATTCGAGAACACGCCCGCATTCTCATGCCCCAGCCCGATGATGATGGCGCCGGTCAGGGTGGCAAGGTCGATCATGCCCGTGGGTTTGAACCGCTCCTGCGCGTACCACATCACGTCGCACAGAACGAGCCGCCCCTCGGCATCGGTGTTGATGATCTCGACCGTGTCGCCCTTCATGGACTTCACCACATCCCCCGGGCGGGTGGCCCGGCCCGAGGGCATGTTTTCGACCAGACCGACCAGGCCCACCACATTGGCCTTGGCCTTGCGCAGGGCGAGCGCGCGCATGGTGCCCGCAACCACACCGGCGCCGCCCATGTCCATGGTCATGTCTTCCATCCCGGCGGCGGGTTTCAACGAGATACCACCAGTGTCGAACACCACGCCCTTGCCCACCAGCGCCAGCGGGGCGGCATCCTTGTCGCCGCCCTTCCAATGCATCACGACCACTTTCGAGGGGCTGTCGGACCCCTGCCCGACGCAGAGCAGCGTGCGCATGCCCAGCTCTTCAAGCTTGTCCTCCTCCAGCACCTCGACCTCAAGCCCCAGCGCCTCCATCTCCTTGAGGCGGTTGGCGAATTCCGTGGTGGTCAGCACATTGGCCGGTTCGTTGACCAGATCGCGGGTCATGTGCACGCCCTCGGCCAGCGCCGCCAGAGGCGCATAGGCCGCAGCAATCTCCTCGGCCTTGTTATGGGCGATGGTGACGCTGGCGTCGGTGGCCTCGGCGGCCTCTTCCTCGGGCTTGGATTTATGGGCGGTGAAGTCATAGGCGCGCAGGGCGATGCCCAGCGCCAGCTGCTCTGCGCGCACCTGCCCGCCCGCCATCAGCAACAGCGGCTTGCCGCCCGCCAGCTTGGCCAGCGCGGCGCCGCCCTTGCGGGCGGTCAGCGCATCGGCGCGGCGCGGCAGCACCAGCACGTCCAGCGCCTCGGCGGCCATCCCGGCAGGCCAGGCCAAAGACACCACCTGCCCCGGCTTCAGCTTGGCGAACCGGTCGCTTTCCACCAGCCGCGCCAGCGCCCCGCGCGTCAGCCGGTTGGCACGGCGGGCACCCGGATCGAGCTTGCCCTCGGGCGGCACGATCACCGCGACGCGTCCGGTCGCGGCGGCCATCGCGTCCAGGTCGGGCATCTCGAAACGGATCGGGGTGGGGCTGGTCATTCGGTCTCTCCTCAACATCTGTCCGCCTAGAGGTAGCCTGCCCACCGCATCTTGGCCAGATAGCAGTTTTCCCCGCCGATCAATTGCATTAAGGTCCGGCCCATTCGACTGACCGTTCCGGGGGGATCGCAGTGTCACGAACCGGCAGAGTGCCGCTGTTGCCGCGTTGTGCGCGCCTTGGCGCGACACGGCCGATTCCCACCGTGCCTGCCCATGACTGCCGGGGCGCCGCATGATTCTGGACCGTTATTTCGCCCGCCGCTTCATCCAGAGCTTTCTGGTGATCGGGCTGGTGTTTCTGGGGCTGGTGCTGCTGATCGACCTGATCGAACAGCTCCGCCGGTTCGAGGGGTTCGAGGTGAGCATGGGCCAGCTTGTCGGGCTGACCCTGCTGAACGCGCCCGCCGCGATCAGCGAGATCCTGCCGCTCCTCATGATCCTGTCGACCATCGTCCTTTTCGTCGGGCTGGCGCGCAGTTCCGAACTGGTGGTGACCCGTGCCATCGGCCGTTCGGGCATCCGCGCGCTGGTGGGCCCGGTGCTGGTCGCGCTGGTGATCGGGCTCTTGGCGGTGACCACGCTGAACCCGATCGTGGCCGCGACTGCCGTGCGATATCAGACACTTGCGGACACGTATCGTAATGGCGGCCCCTCGGTCCTGTCGCTCAGCGACGAGGGCTTGTGGCTGCGTCAGGGCGATGCCGGGGGCCAATCGGTGATCCATGCCACCGGATTTGGCGGCGACGGGGTGACGCTGTTTGACGTGACCATCCTGAGCTATGCGCCCGACGGTAGCGCCCAGCGGCGCACGATCGCCGAAAGCGCCCAGTTGCAAGACGGCAAGTGGTTGTTACAAAAGGCCAAGGTCTGGCCGCTCAAGGTCGGGCAGAACCCCGAGGCCAACGCCGTGTATCACGACCGCATCGAGATGCCCACTTCGCTGACGCAAGAGCGTATCCGCGACAGCCTGGGGCGGCGCGAGACCGTGTCGATCTATGACCTGCCCCAGACCATCGAACAGCTGCAACAGGCCGGCTTCTCGACCAAGCGGCACAAGGTCTGGCTGCAGGTCGAGCTGGCCCGGCCCCTGTTCCTGGTCTCGATGGTGCTGGTAGGGGCGGCCTTTACCATGCGCCATACGCGGTTCGGCGGCACCGGTCTGGCGGTGCTGTCGGCGGTGTTGCTGGGCTTTACCCTCTACTTCACCCGCAATTTCGCGCAGATCCTTGGCGAAAACGGGCAGATTCCGGTGGCCCTGGCCGCCTGGGCACCGCCGGTGGCCGCGATCATGCTGACCTTTGGCCTCTTGCTGCATGCGGAGGATGGCTGATGCGGGCGCTGCTTTCGACCCTGCTGTCCGGCGTGGCCTGTCTGCATCTGGCCGGAGCGGCCGCGGCCCAGACCCTGCCCGCCACCCCGGCCGAACAGACCGAGGCGCAGCCCGCCGTTCTTGTGGCCGACAGCGTCTTCATCACCCCCGAACGGCAGCTGATCGCCGAAGGCAATGTCGAGGCGTTCCAGGGCGATATCCGCCTGCGCGCGCGCAAAATCACCTTTGACCGGCAATCGGGGCAGCTGAACATCGAGGGCCCGATCCGCATCGACCAGGGCGGTCAGATCACGGTGCTGGCGGATGCCGCCGAGCTGGACAAGAACCTGCAGAACGGCCTGCTGACGGGCGCGCGGATGGTGTTCGACCAGCAGCTGCAACTGGCCGCGCTGCAGATGACGCGGGTCGGTGGGCGCTATACCCAGCTGTACAAGACCTCGGTCACCTCGTGCCACGTCTGCGAGAACGGCAAGCCTCCGCTCTGGCAGATCCGGGCGCAGAAGGTGATTCACGACCAGCTCGAACAGCAGCTCTATTTCGAGGGCGCGCAGTTCCGGGTGCTGGATGTGCCGGTCTTCTACTTTCCGGCCATGCGCCTGCCCGACCCGAACCTGAAACGCGCCACCGGTTTCCTGATCCCGTCGATCCGCACCACCTCGCAGCTGGGCACCGGGGTCAAGGTGCCGTATTTCTTTCGCCTCGGCGATCACCGCGACCTGACGCTTACCCCCTATGTCTCGTCCAAGACCAAGACACTGAACCTGCGCTATCGGCAGGCCTTTGCCCGTGGCCGGATCGAGATCGAAGGCGCCTATACCCGCGACGACCTGATCCGGGGCGAGGATCGCGGCTATGTCTTTGCCACCGGCCAGTTCGACCTGCGCGACGATTACAAGCTGAAGCTTGGGGTACAGACCGTCTCGGACAACGGCTATCTGGCCGATTACGGCCTGCCCGAATACGACCGGCTGCGCAGCGAAGTCTCGATCGAACGGTTCCGCCGCGACAGCGCCTTTCGCATCGGGCTGATCCACTACGAGACCCTGCGCGACAGCGAGATCGAGGCAGAGATCCCCACGGAGATCTTCGACATCAATGCCGAGAAACGGTATTTCCCGACCGGCCTTGGCGGCGAGGTGCGTCTGGCCTTTGACGGCCATGCGCATCAGCGCCAATCCTCGGCCAATGTTGTCGGGCGCGATATCGCGCGGGCGACGCTGGATGCGGAATGGCTGCGCAGCTGGACCTTTGCCAGCGGGCTGCGCGCCGATTGGCGCATGGGCGTTGCGGTCGACGATTACCGGGTCTGGGACGATACCAACTATGCCAGCGGCACCCTGCGCAGCGCCCCGCGCGCTGCGCTGACCCTGCGCTATCCGATGGTCTATCGCGGAGCAACCGGCACCCATTACCTGGAACCCATTGCACAACTGGGCTGGAGCGATGTGTCCGGCGCGCCACTCCCCAATGGCGAGAGCAATTTTGTCGAGTTCGATCAGGGCAACCTGCTAGCACTCTCGCGTTTTCCCGCCAACGATCAGCGCGAGGAAGGCAAGCGCGCGGTATTCGGTCTGAACTGGGCGCGTTTCTCGACCTCGGGCTGGCAGGCCTTTGCCACCATCGGCCAGGTGTTCCGCAGCACCTCGGACCCGCGCTTCTCGAAATCCTCGGGCCTGGGCGGCACCGCCTCGGACCTGCTGCTGGCTGGCCAGATCACCCTGCCCCAGGGTCTGGGCCTGACCGCGCGCGGGCTGCTTGACGGCTCGCTCAACTTTTCCAAGGTCGAGGTGCGCGGCAGCTGGACCGATGACCGCACCAGTGTCAGCGGCAGCTATCTGTGGCTGGGCCGGGACCTGGCCGAGAACCGGGCGCTGGCGGTGTCCGAGTTCTGGTTCGACGGCAGCTACAAGGTGAACCCCTATTGGACCGCCTCTGCCAATATCCGCTACGATATCGAGGATTCGCGTGCCACCCGTGCCGGCATCGGATTTGCCTACCAAAACGAATGTGTCACGGTTAACATTTCGGTCAATCGCCGCTACACCTCTTCGACAAGTGTTGAGCCTTCGACCGATTTCGGATTTACCATTGCCCTGAGCGGCTTTGCCGTGGAAAGCGCAAACAAAGAATACAGGCGATCATGCAGCAAAACCTGACCACCCTGTCCCGATGCCTGGCCCGTATGATGGGCGCCGCCGCGCTGACCCTGACGCTGGCCGGTGGCCCCGTTGCGGCGCAAAGCCTGTTCAGCCCGGCGATCCGCGTCAATCAGGGCGTGATCACCCATTTCGAGCTGGAACAGCGCATCCGCCTGATGGAGGTGCTGCGCATCCCCGGCGATCCGCAGAAAGACGCCCGCCGCTCCCTGATCGAGGAAGCGCTCAAGATGCAGGCGGTCGAAGAGGCCGGCATCGAGGTCGCCCCCGAGGACGTGCAGCTGGGCATCGACGATTTCGCCGCCCGCGCGCGGCTGTCCACGGACGAGTTCCTGGCGGCTCTGGCCAACGAGGGGGTCTCGGCCGAAACGGTGCGCGATTTCGTCAGCAAGCAGATGGCCTGGCGCGACTATGTCAGCGCCCGTTTCCTGGCCCGCGCCCGCCCCACCCCGGACGAGATCGACCGCGCGCTGGGTCTGGGCGGCGGCGGTGGCTTGCAGGTGCTGCTCTCCGAGATCATCATCCCGATCACCCCGCAGACCGTGGATCAGGTCGACGAGGTGGCCCAACAGATCGCCGCGCTGACCAGTTACGAGGCCTTCTCCAGCGCCGCGATCCAGGTCTCGGCAGCCGAAACGCGCGAGAATGGCGGCCGCATGCCCTGGATCCCGCTGGCACAACTGCCCCCGGCGCTGCAACCGGTGATCCTCGAGCTTGAGCCGGGCGAGATCTCCGACCCGATCACCCTGCCCAATGCGGTGGCGCTGTTCCAGATGCGCGGCCTGCGCGAGGCCGCCGTGGGCACGCCGCGCTATGCCGCGATCGACTATGCCGCCTATCGCATGGCGGGCGGGCGCAGCCCCGAGACGCTGAAGGCCGCAACCGAGCTGCGCCAGCGCGTCGATACCTGCGACGACCTCTATGGCGTGGCCAAGGGCCAGCCGGCCGAGGTGCTGGAGCGGATCAGCGCCAAACCCGCGGAGATCCCGCAGGATATCGCGCTGGAACTGGCCAAGCTGGACCCGGGCGAAACCTCGCTGGCGCTGACCCGCAACAATGGCCAGACCCTGTTGTTCCTGATGATGTGCACCCGCACCCGCGATCTGGGCGGCGATGCCTCGCGCGAGGATGTGGCCAACGCCCTGACCCAGCAGCGCCTGCAGACCCTGGCCGAAAGCCTGGTGGAACAGCTGCGCGCCGACGCCATCATCACCGAGGAATAGGGCCATGCGCCCCATCGCGCTCAGCTGCGGCGAGCCCGCGGGGATCGGCCCCGAGCTTGCCGCCGCCGCCTGGTCGGCGCTGCGCGCGGACTGCCCCTTTGTCTGGATCGGCGATCCGGCACATCTGCCCAGCGGCACCCCGGTGACGCTGCTTGACGATCCGGCCCGGGCCGTGGCGGCCTCGGACAGCGCTTTGCCGGTGCTGGCGCTGCCCTTTGCCGCTCCGACCCAGCCCGGCCGCCCCGATCCGCGCAACGCCGCCGGTGTGATCGCCGCGATCGAACGGGGCGTGGCGCTGGTGCAGTCGGGTGCCTGTTCGGCGCTCTGCACCGCGCCCATTCACAAGAAGGCGCTGATCGACGGCGCCGGCTTTGCCTATCCCGGCCATACCGAATTCCTCGCCGCGCTCGCGGGATGTGACCGGGTGGTGATGATGCTGGCCAGCGATCAGCTGCGTGTGGTGCCCGCCACCATCCATATCGCCCTGTCCGAGGTCCCTCGCGCCCTGACCCCGGCGCTGCTGCGCGAAACGATCGAGATCACCGCCGCCGGGCTGCGCGACCGGTTCGCCATCGCCCATCCCCGGATCGCCGTGGCCGGGCTGAACCCGCATGCGGGCGAAGGCGGCGCCATGGGGCACGAAGAGATCGACTGGATCGCGCGGCTGCTGCAGGAGATCACGGGAGATTTCACCCTGACCGGGCCGCATCCCGCCGACACCATGTTCCACGCCGCCGCCCGCGCCCGTTATGACGCGGCGGTGTGCATGTATCACGACCAGGCGCTGATCCCGATCAAGACGCTCGATTTCGACCGCGGGGTGAACGTGACGCTGGGCCTGCCCTTCGTCCGCACCTCGCCCGACCATGGCACCGCCTTCGACATCGCCGGCCAGGGCATCGCCAATCCCTCCAGCCTGATCGAGGCGCTGAAGCTGGCGCAGCGCATGGCGGCAAGCGGCTAACCCTTTTCCGCCAGAAATACCCCTGCGAGAGGCATAAATCTCTGGCACTCCCCCCACGGCTGCGACTACACCCGATCCATCATGAGCGCCATCGACACCCTGCCCCCGCTGCGCGAGGTCATCGCCAGCCACCAGCTCTCGGCCCGCAAGTCGCTGGGCCAGAATTTCCTGCTCGACCTCAACCTGACCGCCAAGATCGCGCGGCAGGCCGGGGATCTGTCCGAATGTGACGTGCTCGAGATCGGCCCCGGACCGGGCGGGCTGACCCGTGGCCTGTTGGCAGAAGGCGCGCGCCGGGTGCTGGCGATCGAGAAGGATGCGCGCTGCCTGCCCGCGCTCGCCGAGATCGCCGCAGCCTATTCGGGCCGGCTCGAGGTGATCAATGGGGATGCGCTCGAGATCGACCCGCTGGCACATATGACCCCGCCGATCCGCATCGCCGCCAACCTGCCCTATAATGTGGGCACAGAGCTGCTGGTGCGCTGGCTGACCCCACGCGACTGGCCGCCCTTCTGGCAAAGCCTGACGCTGATGTTCCAGCGCGAGGTGGCCGAGCGGATCGTGGCGAAGCCCGGCTCCAAGGCTTATGGCAGGCTGGCGCTGCTGGCGCAGTGGCGGGCCGAGGCGCGCATCGTGATGTCGCTGCCGCCCGAGGCCTTTACCCCGCCTCCCAAGGTCTCGAGCGCGGTGGTCCATCTGACCGCCCTGCCCGAACCGCGTTTTCCGGCCGATGCGGCCATTCTCAGCCGCGTGGTCGCGGCTGCCTTCAACCAGCGCCGCAAGATGCTGCGCGCCGCGCTCAAAGGCCAGGCCCCCGATATCGAGGACCGCCTGCTCGCCGCCGGTATCAAACCCACCGAACGGGCCGAGCAGGTCCCGCTCGAAGCCTTTTGCGCCCTGGCGCGGGAACTGGCACGCTGAAACAGGCGGCGACAGAATTTCCCCGAAATTCTGTCACAGAAAATGTTCCATTTTCTGGGCGTTTTCCTTGCAGGAAAACGCCTCCTCTCGCTCAAACCTAAAACGCAAAAAAACGCCGCCTCCGGCAAGGAAACGACGTTTCAGGAATCTGAAGAAGCCGTGTGGCCCTACTCAGCCGCTTCGGCGGGCCCGCCCGGCTGTGGATCGGGCGTCTCGCCTTCTCCGGCGGCGGGTTTGCGCGCGCGCGGGCGGCGCGGGGTCTTCTTCTTGGGTTGTTCACCGGCCTCATCGGATGCAGGCGCATCCTCTTCGGCCCGGGGCGCGCGGCGCTTGCGGCTTTCGCCCTTGCTTTCCGGCGTCTCGACCAGACCGCTGGCCTCCTCGCCGGCATCGCTGCCACCCAGGTCGAGCACATCGGGCTGCGGCGCGCTGGAAGGATCGGCCACGGGCGCCGGGGCAATGCTGTCGCGGTCCTGGCGTTCGGCGCGTTCGCGATCCCGCTCTGCCTGGCGCTCGCGATTCTGGCGCTCCTGCTCTTCGCGGCGGGCATCGATCTCGCGCTGAGCCTCGCTCAGGAGGCGCAGGTAATGCTCGGCATGTTGCTGAAAGTTCTCGGCAGCCACCCGGTCATTTGCCAGCTGGGCATCGCGCGCCAGCTGGTTGTACTTCTCGATGATCTGCTGCGGGGTGCCACGCACCTTGCCCTCGGGGCCCGAGCTGTCGAATACGCGATTGACGACATTGCCGCCAGAGGGCCGGTTGCGGTTGTTCTTCGACCGCGAACGGGATTTGGACGATCTCATATGTTTAACGTCAGCCTTGTTGGTCTTTGCCGATGAACCCGTTCGACGCCGCTTGCGGTTGGTATTGCCGGACATCGACTGTTTGGGCTTGCTGTCGGGGATGCGCCAGAAGGGGCATCAAGTGCCGCGACACCCCTGAGTAAACACGTCCCGGCCCGCCAGACAAGGGGTTATGAGTAAAAATATCGGGAATTTAAGTCAAACTGGCACATTTGCGCCTCACCCATCCGGGTTAGCGCGGCAGATGCGCAGCCACCACCCGGTCGCGCCCGTCGAGATCCGGAATCACCCGCAACCCGGACAGGCCCGCCGCCTGAAACAGGCGCGAGACCGCCTGCGCCTGGGTCGGACCGATCTCGACCAGCAGCCGGCCGCCGGGCAACAGGTAATCGGGCGCACCCGCAGCGATATGGCGATAGGCGCCCAGCCCGTCGCCGCCATCGGTCAGCGCCAGTTCCGGCTCGTGCCGGCGCACCTCGGGGGCCAGCGCCTCCATCTCGCTCAGCGCGATATAGGGCGGGTTGGAAACGATCAGATCGAACCGCCCCTCGACCGCCCCGAACCAGTCCGAGCGGCGGATATCTGCGCGCGCCTCGACACGGTGCAGCACCGCATTGGCGCTGGCCTGCAGACAGGCGGCCTCGCTCAGATCGACGCCCAGACCGGTGGCGCTGGGCCGTTCGGCCAGAAGCGTGACCAGGATCGCGCCCGATCCGACGCCCAGATCCAGCACATGTTCAAATGGCGCGTTCAGCGCCGCCTCGATCAGGGTCTCGGTCTCGGGGCGCGGGTCCAGCACCTCGCCCGAGACCTTGAAACGGCGGCCATAGAAATCGCGCTCGCCCACCAGATGCGAGACCGGCACCCGCACCGCGCGCAGCGAGATCAGCTGGTCATAGCGTTCGGCGATCTCGGGGGCCAGGTCCTCGGGCGCGATCAGGGTCACCCGGCTCGCCTCGATCCGGGCGGCATGGGCCAGAAGCAGCCGCGCATCTCGGGCCGGGTCGGCCACGCCGGCGGCACGCAGGCGCGCGGTGGCGGCAACCATTGCCTGGGCGGCGGTCTGCCCGCTCATTGCCCCATCTCGGCCAGCATCCGCGCCTGCCCGTCGGCGGCCAGCGCGTCGATCACCTCGTCCAGATCGCCCTGCATCACCGCGTCAAGCTTGTAGAGCGTCAGGTTGATCCGGTGATCGGTCATCCGCCCTTGCGGGAAATTGTAGGTGCGGATGCGTTCCGACCTGTCGCCCGTCCCCACCTGTGCCGAGCGGCTGGCCGAGCGTTCTCTGTCCAGCCGCTGGCGTTCCAGATCGTAGAGCCGGGTCTTGAGCACCTGCATGGCGATCTCGCGGTTGCGGTGCTGCGATTTCTCGGAACTGGTGACCACGATGCCGCTGGGCAGGTGGGTGATCCGCACCGCCGAATCGGTGGTGTTCACGTGCTGCCCGCCCGCACCCGAGGAGCGCATCGTGTCGATGCGGATATCGCCCGGGTCGATCTGGATATCCACATCCTGCGCCTCGGGCAGCACCGCCACCGTGGCGGCCGAGGTATGGATACGCCCGCCGCTCTCGGTCTCGGGCACGCGCTGCACCCGGTGCACGCCGCTTTCGTATTTCAGCCGGGCAAAGACATTCTCGCCGCTGATCCGCGCTACCACTTCCTTGATGCCGCCCAGTTCGGTTTCCTGCAGCTCGATCAGCTCCAGCTTCCAGCCGCGCGCCTCGGCATAGCGTTGGTACATGCGCAGTAGATCACCCGCAAACAGCGCTGCCTCGTCCCCCCCGGTGCCGGGACGGATTTCCAGCATTGCGGGGCGGGCATCGGCGGCGTCCTTGGGCAAGAGCGCCAGTTGCAGCGCCTGTTCCGCCTCGGGCAGGCGCGCCTTGAGCAGCGGCAGTTCTTCCTCGGCCAACGCCTTCATGTCCGGATCCGACAGCATCGCGCGCGCCTCGTCCATGTCGGCGCAGAGCTGCCGCCAGGCGGCGATCTGCTCGACCACCGGGCGCAGGTCGGAATATTCCTTGGCAAGCGCAGCGATATCGCTGCCCGAGGCACCGTCGGCCATGGCGGCCTCCAGATACTGGAATCGCTGGGTGATCTGGTCGAGGCGTTCTTCTGGGATCATTGCGGCGGTGTCCGATATCCAGGGGCTTTGGTCAAGGGGCGCGTCTGTGCTAGGTTTGTCGCCATGACACGACTGTTTGCTCTTTTGCTGCTGCTTGCCCCCCCTGCGCTGGCCGATGTTGTCGGCCCCGGCGGCAAGACCATCGACTGTTATTGCACCGACACATCCGGCACCCGGATCGAGCTGGGCGAGACCATCTGCCTGATGGTCGACGGTCGCATGTTCATGGCGCAATGCCAGATGTCGCTGAACGTGCCGATGTGGCGCGAGGTGCAGCAGGGTTGCCTGTCTTCAGGCCTAGTGCCCGAGCGACGTCAGCCATTGCTCAACACGCGCGCGGTTTACCCCAAGATCTGAGCGTCCGAACCGGTTGCGGGCATGGATCAGCAACAGATCGCCCTGTTGCAGGGCGGTGGTATAATCGGGAAAGCCAAAGACGCGGGTGCGGGTGACATAGGTCACCATCCCCTCGGCCACCGAACCGGCCAGCACCCGCGTGCGCGGCGCCGTGCGCGCGATGGCGTCGAACCGGGCCAGGCCGTCCGCCCCGGTTTCGACCCGGCGCAGGACACCGCCCCGCATGTCGCGGTCGGCACTGATCTGCGGCGCGCGGTGCCAGCGCGCCGGGTCCGAGGGGGCCAGCCGGATCCAGACCAGACCCAGCACGGCCAGCGCGATCATCCCCCAGATCAGCATCCGCACCGCTCAGCGCGCCTGCACGCCGGGCAGCACGCAGAGCAGTTCATAAAGCAGGTTGGCCGCGGTCAGCGCGGTATTGCCCGAGGTGTCATAGGGGGGCGACACCTCGACCAGATCGCAGCCGACGATCTTCAGCCCCCTCAGCGACTGGATCAGCTCCAGCGCCTGCGGCGTGGTCAGCCCGCCGATCTCGGGCGTGCCCGTGCCCGGTGCATAGGCGGGATCCAGACTGTCGATATCATAGGTGACATAGACCGGACGGTCGCCGATATCGCGGCGAATCTCGGTGCCCAGATTGACCAGCGACTTGTGCCACAGCTCCCAGGCCGGGAACTGCTGAAAGCCCCAGCCCTGCGCCTCGGTAAAATCGGTGGCGGCGTAGCCCGAGCCGCGAATGCCGATCTGATAGGTCTTGTCGGGCTGGATCAGCCCTTCCTCATAGGCGCGGCGGAACACGGTGCCGTGGGTTTCACGCTCGCCAAACATCTGGTCGTTCACATCCGCATGGGCATCTACATGCACCAGCGCCACCGGGCCATGTCTGGCCGCGATGGCGCGCAGGATCGGCAGGGTGATCGAATGGTCCCCTCCCATCGCCACCGGGATCACGTCATGGGTCAGGATCGCGTCATAGCTCTCCTTGATGATGCGGAGGCTGTCGGCCAGCGAAAACGTGTTGATCGCCAGATCGCCGATATCGGCGATCTGCAAACTGTCGAACGGCGCCGCGCCCGTCGCCATGTTATAGGGCCGGATCATCGCGCTTTCCGCCCGGATCTGTTTCGGCCCGAACCGTGTGCCCGAGCGCCACGAGGTGCCGATATCCATCGGAATCCCCAGAATGGCCACATCCAGCCCATCAAGGGCCTGCGCTTGCGGCAGCCGCATGAAGGTATTCGGCCCCGAGAACCGGGCCAGATCATTGCCGCCGATGGGCTGGTTGAAATCGCTCATGGGCGCCCTCCTGCTGTCCAGGTGCAAGCTTTCCCAGATTTCCACACAACTGACAATTGCTGAAACAGGGCGGCGCCCGGCCCGCTATCCGCCCTCAAGGCCGATGGCACGGTTGAGTTCGGCCCCGAGATTTGCCGCGCTGTAGATCGGGAACGGCACCCGCTGGGACAGGTCCAGATCGCGGCGCAGCCAGTCGTGATCCTCCAGCTGTTTCAGCGACACCGAAAGCGCCCGGTCGGTGATCGGGGACAGGTCGGACCGGATCGCGGAAAACCGCCTGGGCTGTCCGGTCAGCGCCAGGATCGGCACCGTCCAGCTGCGCCGCAACAAGGCGTCCTGTGCGGTTCCGGAGACGGTGCCAATCAGCCGGGCCGCCATCGCGGCGGCCTCCTGCCCGGTTGCGGTCAGCCGGAATTCGGGCCGCAGCGGATGCCCGTGGCCGGGGTTGCGCTCGAGCAGCCCAAGCTGCGCGAGATGCGCAAGGCTTGCCGCAAAGGCGGTCCGCCCCGCACCGGTCGCGGCCAGCAATGGCGCCTGCCGCCCTGGCACGCCCCGATTCAGGTGGGCAAGGATCGGCAGAGACCAGGCCCGCGCGGTCAGCTTGACAAGCAGATTTATGTCCATAAAGTATAGTTACTATATTTCACACAAAGGATAAACCCCATGCCCCTCGCCACATTGGACAACACGATTACACTGGCGCTGTCGGTCCGGGACCGCCACGCCAGCGCAAAATGGTATCGCGAGACATTGGGATTCGAACTCATCCACCACATCGACGAGGCGGGGTGGAGCGAGATGCACACCTTGACCCCGGGCGTGACCCTGGGTCTGGGCGAACAGGCGGAACCGGCGCCGGGCAACAGCGTACCGGTGTTCGGCGTTGCCGATATCGCCACCGCCCGCGCCGCGATGGAAGCGGCGGGCATCCGCTTTGACGGCCCGACCGAGACGATCGAGGGCATGGTGAGCACCGCCACCTTCTATGACCCTGACGGCAATGCACTGATGCTGGCGCAGGACCTGACACAGAGCGCCTGACCCGCCCCCACTCTGGCAGCAGGGGCGGACAGACCGTGTTTCAGCCTGCGGCAGCCCCCCCGAGCTTGTTCCACCCCAGCAGGCAGATGATCTGGGTCGCCACATGCGCGCCCGCGATGGCGGTGGCGCCCGAGGGGTCGAAGGGCGGAGAGACCTCGACCACGTCGCCGCCCTTGATGTTGATCCCGGCAATGTCGCGCAGGATGATCTGCGCCTGGGCCGAGCTGAGTCCGCCCCAGACCGGGGTGCCGGTGCCCGGCGCAAAGGCAGGATCCAGCGCGTCGATGTCGAAGGTCAGATAAACCGGGCTGTCGCCCAGAATGGCGCGCACCTTCTGCGCCACGGCGGCGGGACCGCTTTCATGCACCTCGCGCGCGTCGATGATGTTGACGCCCAGGGTGTCCTCGTTGGTGGTGCGGATGCCGATCTGGACCGAGCGCGCCGGATCCACGATCCCTGATTTCACCGCCTTGTAGAACATGGTGCCATGATCGACACGGGACATGTCGTCATCGGCCCAGGTGTCGGTATGGGCATCGAACTGCAACAGCGACATCGGCCCGTATTTCTCGGCATAGGCCTTGAGAATGGGGAAACTGATATAGTGATCGCCCCCCAGCGTGACCGAGGCCACATCGGCAGCCAGAATGGTGCGGATATGATCGCTGAGCGTGTCGGGAAAGGCCGGGATATTGGCATAGTCATAGGCCACGTCGCCATAATCGACGATGGCCAGTTCGCTGAGCGCATCGAAGGGCCAGCCATAGGGCGCATCGGGCGATTGCAGGGCGCTGGCCTCGCGGATGGCACGCGGGCCCAGCCGGGTGCCGGGCCGGTTGGTCACCGCCTGATCGAAGGGCACGCCCGTGACCGCGATATCGACGCCGGTCAGGTTCTTGGTATAGAGGCGGCGCAGAAAGGATGTTGCCCCGCCAAAGGTGTTTTCAAAGGACAACCCCTTGAGTTCCGGATTGGTGAACGCCTCGTCCACCTGTTTCTTTGCATCTTCCAGCGCCACTTTCACTTGCTCCTTGCTGGGTTCCCGGCGGGTTGGCGACGCGCATGAACGTCAAGCCACCGGCTGTGCCTTTTCCACGATCCTCGCGAAAAAGGACGCCCCCACCGGCGCGATCTCGTCGTTGAAATTGTATTTCGGATGGTGCAGCCCGGCGCTGTCGCCCTGGCCGATGAAAAGATAAGAGCCGGGCCGTTTCTCCAGCATATAGGAAAAATCCTCGGCCCCCATCTCGCGCCCGCCATCCCCTACCACATTGGCCGCGCCCGACACCTCGCGCGCCACCTCGGCGGCAAACTCGGTCTTGGCGGCATCGTTGATGGTGGCGGGATAGCCCACCTGGTAATCCAGCTCGGCCGTAACCCCGTACGAGGCCGCCTGCCCGGCCACGATCTCGCGCATCCGGCGCATCACCATTTTCTGCACCGCCGGGTCAAAGGTGCGCACGGTGCCATTCAGATAGGCGGTGTCGGGAATGACGTTGTTGACGGTGCCGGTGTGGATCTGGGTGACCGAGACCACCAGATCGTCGAGCGCGTAATGGTTGCGGCTGACGATGGTCTGGATCGCCTGCGCGATGCCACAGGCCGCCATCACCGGGTCGATCGTCTCATGCGGCATGGCGCCGTGACCACCCCGCCCCTGGATATGGATCTCGAACGTGTCGACCGCCGCCATCAGCGGCCCCGGTGCGGTATAGAACGACCCTTCGGCATGGCCCGGCGCATTGTGCAGCGCATAGACCTGGGCGATGTCGAACCGGTCGAGGATGCCCTCGCGCACCATGATATCGGCGCCGCCGCCCTCTTCCTCGGCGGGCTGAAAGATCAGCGCCACCCGACCACTGAAGTTCCGCGTCTCGGCCAGATAGCGCGCCGCGCCCAGCAGCATGGTCGTATGCCCGTCATGGCCGCAGGCATGCATCTTGCCCGGATGGGTCGAGGCATAGGCGAGCCCCGTTTCCTCGGGGATCGGCAGCGCGTCCATATCCGCGCGCAGGCCGATGGTCGGGCCATCGCCCTGCCCGTTGATGATCGCCACGATCCCGGTCTTGGCGATCCCCTCGTGCAGCTCGTCCACCCCGAACTCACGCAGCCGCTCGGCCACGAAGGCCGCCGTCTGGTGGCAGTCGAATTCCAGCTCGGGGATGGTGTGCAGATGCTGGCGCCAGGCGGTCATGTCGGCGGCGAAATCAGCGATGCGGTTGATGACGGGCATGGGGGTGGACTCCGGGGCCTTGCTGCGGGATGCATGCATCTGACACAGGAACAAGGAGCGCCGCAATGCCCGATGACACGCTGATCCACGACCAGTCGGCCGGAATCGAGCGCTTGCTGGAGATCATGCGCCGCCTGCGCGATCCCAAGACCGGCTGCCCCTGGGATATCGAACAGGATTTCGCCACCATCGCCCCCTACACGATCGAAGAGGCCTATGAGGTCGCCGACGCGATCGAACGCGGCGCCTGGGACGAGCTGAAGGGCGAGTTGGGCGATCTGCTGTTCCAGTCGGTGTTTCACGCCCAGATGGCCGCCGAGGCGGGTCATTTCACCTTTCAGGACGTGGTGCGCACCATGTCCAACAAGATGGTCACCCGCCACCCGCATGTGTTCGGCGACGAGACCCGCGACAAGTCCGCCGAACAGCAGACCCGCGACTGGGAGGCGATCAAGGCCACTGAGCGGGCAGAGAAGGCGCAGCAAGGCGCGCTCGACGGGGTGGCGCTGGGCCTGCCCGCGCTGTTGCGCGCCTTCAAGCTGCAAAAGCGCGCAGCGCGCGTGGGCTTCGACTGGGGCGATGTGGGCCCGGTGCTCGACAAGATTACCGAGGAAAGCCGCGAACTGGTCGAGGCACGCGACAGTCTCGATGCCGATGCCATCGAGGATGAATTCGGCGACCTGCTCTTTGTCCTTGTCAACCTCGGCCGCCATCTCGGCGTCGAACCCGAGGCTGCGCTGCGCCGCACCAACGCCAAGTTCACCCGCCGCTTTGCCCAGATCGAAACGCGTCTGGCCGCTCAGGGCAAGACCCCCGAGAACAGCACGCTGGACGAGATGGACGCGCTCTGGAATGAGGTCAAGGCCGAGGAAAAAGCCCGCCCCTGACCCTTCATTGCGCGGCAAATACTCCGGAGGAGCGCCGCCAGGCACGCGGGCAGCGCCCCTGTCCCCCTCTGGACAGAGGCGCGCCTACCTGTCACCACTTGCCCGACAAGACCGGAGACGCCCATGCCCCCCCGCAAGATCATCATCGACACCGACCCCGGCCAGGACGACGCGGTTGCCATCCTGCTGGCGCTGGCCAGCCCCGACGAGCTCGAGGTGCTGGGCATCACCGCCGTGGCCGGCAACGTGCCGCTGCCGCTCACCGCAAAAAACGCCCGTATCGTCTGCGAACTGGCGGGCCGCGCTGATGTCGCCGTCTACGCCGGGTGCGACGCGCCCATCGCGCGCAAGCTGGTCACCGCCGAACATGTGCATGGCAAGACCGGGCTTGACGGCCCCGACCTGCCCGACCCGGTGATGCCGCTGCAAGAGGCGCATGCCGTCGATTTCATCATCGACACCCTGCGCGCCCATGCTCCGGGCACGGTGACGCTCTGCCCGCTGGGCCCGCTCACCAATATCGCCACCGCATTCACCCGCGCGCCCGACATTGTCTCCCGCGTGCAGGAGATCGTGCTGATGGGCGGCGCCTATTTCGAGGTGGGCAACATCACCCCCGCCGCCGAATTCAACATCTATGTCGATCCCGAAGCCGCTGATATCGTGTTCAAATCCGGTGCGCCGATTGTGGTGATGCCGCTCGATGTCACCCACAAGGCGCTTGTCACCAAGGCGCGCAACGATGCCTTCCGCGCGCTCGGCACCCCCGCCGGCATCGCCGTCGCCCAGATGACCGATTTCTTCGAGCGCTTCGACAAGGAGAAATACGGCTCCGAAGGTGCCCCCCTGCACGACCCTTGTGTCACCGCCTATCTGCTCAACCCCGATCTGTTCTCGGGCCGTCACATCAATGTCGCCGTCGAAACCACCTCGGAACTGACCCTCGGCATGACCGTGGCCGACTGGTGGCGGGTGACCGAGCGGGCGCCCAACGCGCTCTTCATCGGCGATCTCGACGCCGAGGGCTTCTTCACGCTGCTGACCGACCGTCTGGCGCGCCTATGAGCGCCGCCCTGCACCTTGCCCGCCCCGAGGATCTCGACCGGCTGACTGCCATGGTCGGCGCCTTTCATGCCGAAGAGGGCTTGCAAGGGTCCGAGGAGGCCCGCCGCGACGCCCTGCGCCCGCTGCTCGAAGGCATTCCGCATGGCTGTGTCTATCTGATCGGTCCCGCCCGCGCACCGCTGGGCTATATCATCGTCACCTTCGGCTGGTCGGTCGAATTCGGCGGGCTCGACGGGTTCATCGACGAAATCTGGCTGCGCCCCGCGGTGCGCGGCCGCGGTATCGCCAGCGAAGTGCTCGGCCAGCTGCCCAAGGCCCTGGCGAGCGCCGGCATGAAGGCGCTGCATCTCGAGGTCGACCGCCGCAACGAAGCGGCCCAGCGCCTCTATGCGCGCGCCCGGTTCCAGCCGCGCCCCGATTACATGCTGATGAGCAAACGCCTCTGACAGGCGTTCTGCGCTCGCGCACCGAATTTTCCCCTGACCTGCGCATGACCCGCGCCGCTAGGCTGCGAATGCAACAGCATCAAACAGGGAAACATCATGGAACAGATCATCGCACAGCTCGTCGGTGGCGCGCTCGGAGGCACCGGGGGCGGCAAACTGATGCGTCAGGCGGATATGGGCAGCATGGGCAACGCAATCGCCGGCGCGCTGGGTGGATTGGGTGGCGGTCAGCTTCTGGGCGGCCTGATGGGCGCGGGTGGCGCTGATCTTGGCGCCCTGGCCGGCAATCTGGTCGGGGGCGGTGTCGCCGGACTGGTGGTTCAACTGGTCGTGGGGCTGATCGTCAAGCGCCTGCGCGGCTGACCCCGCCACCGGGCCCAAGTGCTGCGACCTTCTCGGCAAGGTCGATGAAATCACCCGCGATCACGTCCCAATCGCTCTGCGCGATCAGATCCCGCACCTGTCCCGGCCCATGCTCGGTTGGCCGGGGCACGAATGCGGTCCGCAGCCCCGCCGCCCGCGCCGCGATCAGATCGTCGTTATGGGCGGCCACCATCATCACCGCCTCGGGCGGCAGGCGCAGCGCCGCGCAAGAGGCTAGGTAGACCTCGGGCTGCGGCTTGTACCCGCGCGCGATATCAGCCCCCAGGATGCAGTCCCAGGGCAAGCCGGCATGGCGCGCCAGGCGGGTCATCAAGGCGATCGAGCCATTCGAACAGGGCGCGATGATCACCTCGCGCTTGAGCCGCGTCAGCCCCGCCACCACATCCGGCCAGGGATCGAGCTGTTCCCATGCCGCGTTCAGCAGCACGCGGTCGGGGATCTCGACCGCAAACGACCGCGCTACGGTGTCAAGGTTTTCCAGATGCAACTCGTCCAGCGCCACATAGCCCCGCGCGCCTTCCCGGACCCGCGCCATCGCCGGGTCGTACTGCGCGCGCCAGGCGGTCGCAAACGCCTCGGCCTCAACGCCGGGCACAGCGGCTGCAACCGCGCGCGACACGGAGCCGCGCCAGTCCACGCAGGTACCGAACACATCAAACAGACAGGCCTGGATCAAAGGTTTCATGCCCCTATCCTTGCGCCCGATCCCGAGGCTCATCAAGCCCTGACGGGCTTTCCTCGCCGATCAGCCCCTACCACTTCTTTCTGGTCGGAAATACTCCGGGGGAGCCGCCCGAAGGGTGGCGGGGGCAGCGCCCCCACCATTTTTTCGCGAAAAAATGGCCACAGAAAATCTGCGATTTTCTGGTCGCCCCGCCTCAGCCGCGCAGGATAGAACGGCCGGCATATTCGGCCACTTCGCCCAGCGCTTCCTCGATGCGGATCAGCTGGTTGTACTTGGCCAGCCGGTCCGAGCGCGCCAGCGAGCCGGTCTTGATCTGACCGCAATTGGTCGCCACCGCCAGATCGGCGATGGTGGCATCCTCGGTCTCGCCCGACCGGTGGCTCATCACATTGGTATAGCGCGCGCGATGGGCCATATCGACCGCCTTCAGCGTCTCGGTCAGCGAGCCGATCTGGTTCACCTTCACCAGCATCGAGTTGGCGCATCCCCTGGTGATCCCCTCGGCCAGGCGCGCCGGGTTGGTCACGAACAGGTCGTCGCCCACCAGCTGCACCTTGCCGCCCAGACGGTCGGTCAGCGCCTTCCAGCCGGCCCAGTCATCCTCGGCCATGCCATCCTCGATCGAGATGATCGGATAGTCGGCGACCAGAGCAGCCAGATAGTCGACATTCTCGTCGCTGGACAGGGTTTTGCCTTCTCCGGACAGCACATATTTGCCGTCCTTGAAGTATTCGGTCGCGGCGCAATCCAGCGCCAGATAGATATCCTCGCCCGGCTTGTAGCCAGCCTTTTCGATCGACTTCAGCACGAAATCCAGCGCTTCGCGGGTCGAGGCGATATTGGGCGCAAAACCGCCCTCATCCCCGATCCCCGTGCTCAGCCCGGCCGCCGACAGCTCTTTCTTCAGCGTGTGGAACACCTCGGCGCCCATGCGCACGGCGTCGCGGATGTCTTCCGCCGCCACCGGCATGATCATGAACTCCTGGATGTCGATCGGGTTGTCGGCATGCTCGCCGCCATTGATGATGTTCATCATCGGCACCGGCAGCACCCGGGCCGAAGTCCCGCCCACATAACGGTACAGCGGCTGCGCGGTGAAATCCGCCGCCGCCTTGGCCACCGCCAGCGACACGCCCAGGATGGCATTGGCGCCCAGGCGGCCCTTGTTCTCGGTCCCGTCCAGTTCGATCATCGCCGCGTCGATGGCGACCTGCTCGGTGGCGTCAAAGCCCACCAGCTCCTCGGCGATCTCGCCGTTGACCGCGGCCACCGCCTCCAGCACGCCCTTGCCCATGTAGCGGCTCTTGTCGCCATCGCGGCGCTCGACCGCCTCATAGGCGCCGGTCGAGGCGCCCGAGGGCACGGCAGCGCGGCCCATGGTGCCGTCTTCCAGAACCACGTCGACCTCGACGGTCGGATTGCCCCGGCTGTCCAGAATCTCGCGCGCGTGAATATCGATGATGGTGCTCATGAAATCGGTCCCCGACTCTGCAATTGGATTGCCGCTCTCATAGCAGCCGCGGGGCGAAAGTAAACCATGACTGCTATCGCTAACACGCGCAAAAACGCGCAGTTAGGGCTAACACATCCCTGTTTGCGCCAACAGCGTCCAGCCCGCGATCAGGCCGGCACCGCCGCCAGTTCCCGCGCCAGACGCCGTTCGCGCAGAAATGTATAAAGCCCCGAGCCGATGATCAGCGCCCCGCCCGCCAGGGTGGGCCAGTCGGGCCGTTCGCCAAAGACCAGCACTCCGGCAAGCAACGAGAACAACAGCCGCGTATAGCGGAACGGCGTCACGACCGAGGCCTCGCCCACCCGCATCGCGGTGACGATGCCGTAATAGCCCAGAACCCCGAACAGGATCGCGCCCGCATAGGGACCCCAATGGCCCGGCTCGACGGGGACCAGCGCGGTTCCCGAGACCAGCAGTATCCCGGCCCCTCCAAGGATCAACGCCAGATAAGCCTGAAACGACACCACCGCCGAGGCCACATGCGCGTCGATCCGCCGGGTGATCAGATCGCGCGCCGCCACGCTGATGACCGAGGCCACGACAAGAAGCTGCGCAGGCTGGAACCCGGCCATGCCGGGGCGGATGATCATCAGAACGCCGACAAAGCCGACCGTGATGGCGCTCCAGCGGCGCCAGCCCACCTGCTCGCCCAGAAACAGCGCCGCCCCCATCGTCACCACCAGCGGCATCGCCTGGAACACGGCCGCAACGGTGGACAGATCGACCAGCGACAGAGCGGTGGCAAAGGTCAGCGCGCTTACCGCCTCGGTCGCGGCGCGGATCAGCAACAAGGGGGACCAGGCGGCGCGGCTGAACACCCGCTTGCGGGTTGCGACCGCCATTGTCAGGAAGGCGGCCGAGCAGAACACACCCAACACCAGCAGGATCTGCCCGATCGGCACCGTGACGGACAGTTTCTTGATGAACATGTCCTCGATCGAAAAGGCCGCCATCGCGGCGACAACCAGCAGGATGCCGTTTACGTTGTTCATGGGTGCAAAGCCTCTCGCGGGCCGCAAGGGGCCGGGTCTGGGCGCAGCCAAAGCGCATGTAGGCCATCACGGCAAGCGCAAACACCGCCGATGTCATCAAAAGACGTGGATCATCCCATCGCCCACCGTGATGGAAAGGACGACCGTCCCCCTGCCTGCCCCTGTGCCAGAAGGCCTATCTGCGCTACGCTAACAGGTATCTGACGGCAGCCCAATGGATTGGATGTGACATGACGCGCCTTCTAGCAACCGCCGCCCTGTGCCTTGCAACCGCGACCGCTGCGGCGGCCTGCCCCTGGGCGGGGGGCAATTTTGAGTTCCGCGAACACGGTATCTATGGCGATTTCGCGGTCAATGCCGGCTGCACCGAGCTGGTCTGGGACCGGCTGAGCAACGCCCCCGAGACCACCGCGCTGACCCGAAGCAAACATGGCTGGGCAGGCAAGCTCGCCAAGGCCGACGTGGAACTGCTCGACAATGGCGAGAACCTGCGGGTAACCGGCACCGGCGGCGCCATGCGTCAGGTCCGGGCAAAACGCGCCGACTGAATCCGCGCCGCCCCACCCGTCTGATTTCGCGTGAAACATTCCGGGGGAGCCTACAAAATTCGTCGAATTTTGTAGGCCGGGGGCAGCGCCTCCCTTTCAGCGTCTCCGAGGTGCCTATCCCTTGCGGATCGGCACCCCGTAAAGCTCCAGCTTGTGCCCCTTGAGCCGGTAGCCCAGCTTCTCGGCGATCCGTTCCTGCAGCGCCTCGATCTCGGGGTCGCAGAACTCGATCACCTCGCCGGAATTCATGTCGATCAGGTGGTCGTGATGGTCGCGCTCGGCATCCTCGTAGCGCGCGCGCCCATCGCCGAATTCCAGCCGGTCGAGTATCCCCGCCTCCTCGAACAGTTTCACCGTCCGGTAGACCGTGGCGATCGAGATCGCCGAATCCATCTTCGAGGCGCGCGCATACAGCTCCTCGACATCGGGATGATCGTCGCTCTCCTCCAGAACCCGGGCGATGACCCGGCGCTGGCCGGTCATGCGCAGGCCCTTGGCCTCGCAACGGGCGATGATCGGTTGGGACATGGGCGCATCCTGTCTCGGCATTCGGGAATCCCGTTTACATGCTGATGCGCCACAGGGCCAGCGGCGATTGGCGCAGGGCGGTTGACTTTTGCCGCGCAAACCTCCACATGGGCGCTAACGCCATTGTCCTCTGCCGCGTGAGCAGACCAGATAAGACGTGCGGGGAAAACCCGCCCGGCCCGCAAAGGAAGGGCCGCAACAGGACAGGCGCAACCGTTCCCACATTCACGCATGGGGCAAACCGCTGGACCGATCCGGGGCATGAGGCTGCCGGATCCGAGGCTCCGCGGACCCGCTCGTGACGCCGTGCCATTTGGGGTGCGGCGCGAAAGGATTTTTGTGAGCGATTTTGACATGATGGGGCTCGATGACGCCCTGGTGAGCCGGCTGACCGCCATGGGCATCACCGAACCGACCCCGATTCAGGCCCGTGCCATCCCCGAGGCGCTGAACGGCCATGACGTGATGGGCCTGGCCCAGACCGGCACCGGCAAGACCGCCGCCTTTGGCGTGCCGCTGATCACCCTGCTCAGCCGGGTGGGCCGCAAACCGGCGCGCGGCACCGTGCGCGGACTGGTGCTGGCCCCTACCCGCGAACTGGCGCAACAGATCGCCGAAACGCTGAAGGCGCTGACCGAGGATACCCCGCTCAAGGTGGCGATCGTGGTGGGCGGCGTGTCCATCAACCCGCAGATCAAGCGGCTGGAACGCGGCATCGACATCCTCGTCGCCACCCCGGGCCGCCTGATGGACCTGATGGAACGCCGCGCCGTCGATCTGGGCAGCTGTTCCTTCCTGGTGCTGGACGAGGCCGACCAGATGCTCGACCTCGGCTTCATCCACTCGCTGCGCAAGATCGCGGCGGTGCTGCCGAAAGAGCGCCAGACCATGCTGTTCTCGGCCACCATGCCCAAGCTGATGAACGAGATCGCCCAGAGCTATCTCAACAGCCCGCGCCGGATCGAGGTCTCGCCCCCGGGCAAGGCCGCCGACAAGGTCACGCAAGTGGTGCATTTCATCGCCAAGGCGGCCAAGACCGATCTGCTGATCGAGCTTCTGGACAGCCACCGCGACGAGCGCGCCATCGTGTTCGGGCGCACCAAATGGGGCTGCGAGAAGCTGGCCAAGACGCTGGAAAAGGCCGGTTTTGCCACTGCCGCCGTGCATGGCAACAAAAGCCAGGGCCAGCGCGACCGCGCCATCGCCGCCTTCAAATCGGCCGATGTACGGGTGCTGGTGGCCACCGATGTGGCCGCGCGCGGGCTCGACATCCCCGACGTGAAACATGTCTACAACTACGAATTGCCCAATGTGCCCGATGCCTATGTGCACCGGATCGGCCGCACCGCGCGGGCGGGCAAGGACGGCGCCGCGGTGGCCTTCTGCGCCCCTGACGAGATGGAGGAATTGGCCGCCATCCAGAAGGTGATGAAGAGCGCGATCCCGATCGCCTCGGGGCGTCCCTGGCAGCCGATCGAAGATCCGGCCAAACCGGCGGCCCGCAAGGGCCCCGGCGGCGCTGCCGGCAAGCCCGGCGGCGGCGGAGCCCGCCGCAACCGGCGCGGCGGCCGTGGCCGCAGCACCGCGCGCAAGGCAGCCTGATCGCCCAGGGTGCCGCCCAATCGGCGGCACCGCCCCCCTCAGGCGCGCGGAATGTCAAAACCCGGCAGCGCCAGTTCAAAGCCTTCGAACCGGAACCCGGGCGAGACGGTGCAGCTGACCAGCGTGTATTCGCCGGTGCTGCGCGCGGCCTGCCACCAGCCCGGCGGCACGATCAGCTGTGGCGCGCCCGCGTCCAGATCGGGCGTCAGCAGGTGATCGCTGGCGGGGCCGGTCTCGGTCTCGCTCATCGACAGGACCAGCGGCGCACCGGCATGCCAGAGCCAGATCTCGGTGGCATCGACCCGGTGCCAATGGCTGCGCTCGCCCGATTTCAACAGAAAATAGATGCAGGTGCCGCTGGCGCGGCCCGGATTCTCGGCGATCCAGGTCTGCCGGTACCAGCCGCCCTCGGGGTGCGGTTCCAGCTCCAGTCGGCGGATGATGTCTTCGGCGTGCATATCTGCGGTCATGGGGTCCTCGGTTGGGGCTGGTCTTTTGGTCCGTCCAGCATATCTTGGCCCCATGACAATCGCGATCCCCTTCGACAACAGCTATGCCCGCCTGCCGGGCGGCTTCTATACCGCGCAGGCCCCCCAGCCGGTGCGCGCACCACGCCTGGTTGCCTTCAACGCCGATCTGGCCCGCCTTCTGGGCATCGCCCCCGGCGAGGTCGAGGAGATGGCGCAGGTCTTTGCCGGCAACGCCGTTCCGCAAGGCGCCGAGCCGCTGGCCCAGCTGTATTCCGGGCACCAGTTCGGCAATTACAACCCGCAACTGGGCGACGGGCGCGCGATCCTGTTGGGCGAGGTGCTGGGCAGCGACGGTATCCGCCGCGACATCCAGCTCAAAGGCGCGGGCCGCACGCCTTATTCGCGCGGCGGCGACGGGCGGGCCTGGCTGGGCCCGGTGCTGCGCGAATATGTGGTGAGCGAGGCGATGGCCGCGCTTGGCATCCCGACCACCCGCGCGCTGGCGGCGGTCGAAACCGGCGAGACAGTGCGGCGCGAGAGCGCCCTGCCCGGCGCGGTGCTGACACGGGTGGCGCAAAGCCATCTGCGGGTGGGCACGTTCCAGGTCTTTGCCGCACGCGGCGAGATCGCGCATCTGAAACGGCTGACGGATTACGCCATCGCCCGCCACTACCCGGATGCCCAGGGGCCGATGGGCCTGCTTGCGGCGGTGCGTGATGCCCAGGCGCGGCTGATCGCGCGCTGGATGGGGGTGGGCTTCATTCATGGGGTGATGAATACCGACAACAGCTCGATCGCGGGCGAGACCATCGACTATGGTCCCTGCGCCTTCATGGATACCTATCACCCCGACACGGTCTATTCCTCGATCGACCGCTACGGGCGCTATGCCTATTCCAACCAGCCCGATATCGCGGTCTGGAACCTGGCACAGCTGGCGACCGCGCTGATCCAGCAGGCCGAGGACAAAGAGGCCGTCGTCGAAGAGGCGACAGAGATCGTGCATGCCATGCCTGAACTGCTGGAGCGCGCCTGGCTGGAGGTCTTCGCCGCCAAGATCGGCATTGCCCGGCCCGGTGAAGGAGACAAGGCGCTGGTGAGCGAGCTGCTCACCCGCATGGCACGCGAACAGGCCGATTTCACCAACACCTTCCGCGCCCTGGGCGCCCCGAGGGCGCGTGACCAGTTCACCGACCCCACCGCCTATGACAGCTGGGCCGAGGACTGGCGGCAGCGCCTGACGCAAGAGGCCACGCCCGAGGCGGTGATACGCGCCGCCAATCCCGCCTTCATTCCGCGCAATCACCGGATCGAACAGATGATCACCGCGGCGGTCGAAGGCGACTATACCCTCTTCGAACGGCTCAACACCGTGCTGGCCCGCCCCTACGCGGATCAGCCCGATCATATCGACCTGACCCGCCCCCCAAGCGCAAGCGAGATCGTCCCCGCCACATTCTGCGGCACCTGATCCTTCACTTCGTTCAAAATACTCCGGGGGGCCTACAAAATTCGACGAATTTTGTAGGCGGGGGCTGCGCCCCCTTTTCTGCCCAGGTCAGCGCCGGTTGATCAGAACGATGCCAGCCGCCACCAGTCCCAGCGCCAGCCAGACCAAAGGCCCCACCTGCTCGCCCAACAGCAGCCAGCCCAGGATCACCGCCAGCACCGGCGACAGAAAGCTGAACGAGGCAACGCCGTTGGCCCGGTAAACGGCCAGCAGCCGGAACCAGATCAGGAAGCCCAGGCCCACCACGCCAACCGCCTGAAACAGCAGCCCGGCCCAATGCAGCAGCCCGGGCGTTCGCAGCGTCTCGCCCGTCAGCGGCGCCAGCACCAGCAGCAGCGGCGCCGAAATCACCAGCTGGCTCATCAGCTGCATCTCTGCCGGCACCCGCCCCAGCGGCGTCAGGCGCACCCCCAGCGCGATCGCCGCCCAGCACATGGCGGCAAACACGGCCAGCGCGTCGCCCAACAGGCTGACATGCGCGGCGTCGCGCTCGAGCAGTGCCAGCACCACCCCGCCCATGGCCAGCATCAGCCCCAGCACCCGCATGCCCGACAGCCGTTCGCCAGGCAGCAGAAAATGTCCGCCCAGCGCGAGCCAGACCGGCATCGAATAGAACAGGATCGAGACCCGCGAGACCGAGGTCAGATCAAGCGCGGCAAACAGCGCCATGAACTCGACGGTAAAAAGCAGCCCGGTGATCAGAGCGCCCATGAGGGCGGCGCGCGGAAACACGATGGGTTTGCGCAACAGGCGCATCCAGATCAGCACAAAGACCAGCCCCAGGGCCGAGCGCAGCCCGGCCTGGAACAGCGGGCCAAAGCCACCGCCAGTGACCTTGATCACCACCTGATTGAAGGCCAGCAGCGCGGCAATGCCAATCAGGGCGACGGCTCCGGCCGCGTCGACGGGGCGTTTCTCTTCCATCCGCCCACAGGAAGGCCGGGTCCTGCACATGTCAAGCAGATCCCGCGAACGGACCCTTGCACCGCGCCGCCCACTGCCCCATGACGGGGGGACAGGATCCATGACCCGAGCGATGATGCACTCTCAGACGCTGCGCCTTGCCAGCTACAATATCCAGAAATGCGTGGGCCTCGACCTGCGCCGCCAGCCGCGCCGCATCCTGCAGGTACTCGACGCGATGGGCGCCCGTATCGCGGTGCTGCAAGAGGCCGACAAGCGCCTGCCACCCCGTCCCGCCGCACTGCCGCATTTCGTGCTTGAAGAGGCCGGCTGGCAGGTAGTCGACCTGGGCGGCGCCGGGTCGCTGGGCTGGCACGGCAATGCGGTGATCTGGAAAGGCGCCGGCATCACCCAGCTTGCAAGCGCCCATCACGACCTGCCGGGATTCGAACCGCGCGGCGCGGTGCGGGTCGAGTTCGACACCCCGATCGGGCCGCTGCGGGTGCTGGGGCTGCATCTGGGCCTGCTCCCGGCATCGCGGCGGGACCAGATCGTGCATCTGGCGCATGACCTCGAGCGGCTGCCGCCGATGCCCACGGTCTGGGCCGGTGATTTCAATGAATGGTCGCGCCAGCCGGTGCTGGATCATCTGGCGCCGATGCTGCGCTTCCTTCCGGCCCGGCCCAGCTTTCCTGCGCCGCGGCCGCTGGGTGCGCTGGACCGGATCGCGCACAGCCCGGAGCTGAGCGCCGTGGCGCATGGCGTCTTTGCCGAGCGTCCCGCCCCCATCGCCTCGGATCATCTGCCGGTCTGGGCCGATCTCACGCGTCCGGTCTGACAGCCCTCAAACGGTACAAAAGCTTCTTTCTGGCAGGAACTACTCCGGGAGGGCTGAAAAAATTCGTCGAATTTTTTCAGCAGCGGCAACGTCCCCGTCAGGCCTCGTCCGGCAGGCTGACCATGCCGCCACCCACCAGCGCGCCCACGCCGGTGGTGCCGGGGCACGAGGTTGACAGGCCGCGCGCGACCCGCACCGCCAGATAGGCGAAGGCCTGCGCCTCCAGCATGTCACCATCGAGGCCAACGCATTCGACCGGTTCAACGGCACAATCCAGGGACACTTGCAGCATCTCCATCAGCACCGGGTTGTGCCGCCCGCCGCCGGTGACCAGTACGCGGGCGGGCGGGCGCGGACAATGCTCCATCCCTTGCGCCACCGCAGCCGCGCACATCCCTGTCAGCGTTGCCACCGCATCGCTGTCGCTGAGTTCCGACACCAACCCGATCATCTCGGCAAAATCGTTCCGGTCCAGAGACTTGGGTGGCATTCTTGAGAAATAGGGCTCGGCCAGGAACAGCTCCAGCGCGCCGGTCTCCACCGTGCCACCCCGCGCCACCGCGCCGCCCTCGTCCATCGGCAGCCCCAGCCGCGCCTGCATCAGATCGTTGACCGGGGCATTGGCCGGCCCGGTGTCAAAGGCCAGAAGCGCGCCGGGCACCTCGGGCCGCTCAAATGACGGGTCCACATAGGTCAGGTTGCCCACCCCGCCCAGGTTCAGGAAACACAAGGGCTCGGTCGCACCGATCCACTTGGCGCAGGCAAAGTGAAAGAACGGCGCCAAAGGCGCGCCTTCGCCGCCCAGCTGCACATCGTCGCTGCGGAAATCCCAGACCACCGGCCGCCGCAGGGCGGCGGCCAAAGCCGCACCATCGCCGACCTGCAAGGTGCCGCGCCCGCGCGGCTCATGCGCCAGGGTCTGTCCGTGAAAACCCACCAGATCGACGCCCTCGAACCCGGCCAGCGCCTGCGCATGGGCGCGCGTCACCAGATCGCCCGCCGCCTCCACCTCGGGTCCGGCCCAACGCCCCAGTCCGGCGCGCAACACCGCGCGTTCCTCGGGCGAATAGGCGCGGTAGCCCACCGGCCCGAACCCAAAAATCGCCAGACCGTCGGTCTCGACCACCGCCGCATCGACCCCGTCCAGCGACGTGCCAGACATTGCCCCCAGCGCCGTCACCGGCCCCTCTCGCCCGATGGCCCTCTTCATGGCCTTTTCCTTTGTTCAACTGCCGCCTATAAGTGCCCCGCAATCCAACCCCGAGGCAAGACATGACCTACCATCCCAAATCGGATTTCATCGCGGTGATGATGGAGCGCGGCTTTCTTGCCGACTGCACCGATTACCAGGGCCTCGACGAGGCGCTGATGAAGGGATGCCAGCCCGGCTATATCGGCTTTGACGCCACCGCCAAGTCGCTGCATGTGGGCAGCCTCATTCAGATCATGATGCTGCGCTGGCTGCAAAAGACCGGGCACAAGCCGATCACCCTGATGGGCGGCGGCACCACCAAGGTGGGCGATCCGTCCTTCCGCGCCGATGAACGCCCGCTGCTGACGCCCGCACAGATCGACGACAATATCGCCGGGATCCGCAAGGTATTTGCCGCCTATATCGACTATGACAGCGGCGCCGAGAACGCGGCGCTGATGCTCAACAACGAAGAATGGCTCGACGATCTGAACTATCTCGATTTCCTGCGCGACATCGGGCGGCATTTCTCGGTCAACCGGATGCTGTCGTTCGAGTCGGTGAAATCCCGCCTCGACCGCGAACAATCGCTCAGCTTCCTCGAATTCAACTACATGATCCTGCAAGCCTATGATTTCATGGAGCTCAACCGTCGCTATGGCTGCATCCTGCAAATGGGCGGCTCGGACCAGTGGGGCAATATCGTCAACGGCATCGACCTGACCCGCCGGGTGATCGACCACGAGGTCTATGGCCTCACCTCGCCCTTGCTGACCACGTCTGACGGCAAGAAGATGGGCAAGAGCCAGGACGGCGCCGTCTGGCTCAACCCCGATATGCGCTCGCCCTACGAGTTCTGGCAGTTCTGGCGCAACACCACCGATGCCGATGTTGGCCGCTTCCTGAAACTCTATACCGAGCTTCCGGTGGGCGAATGCGACCGTCTGGGCGCGCTGGCAGGCTCCGAGATCAACGCCGCCAAGGTGATTCTCGCCAACGAGGTGACCGCGTTGTGTCACGGGGCCGAGGCGGCAGCGACGGCCGAGGCCACTGCCCGCGAGGTGTTCGAAAAGGGCGGTATCGGCGACGACCTGCCCACGCTCACCCTCGGCGCGGCCGACCTGCCCGCATCAATCGTGCAGCTGATCGTCAAGACGGGCCTGGCCAAATCCGGCAAGGAGGCCAAACGCCTCATCGCCGAGGATGGCGCGCGCCTGAACGACGCGCCGCTGACCGATGCCGGGATGATGATCGAAGCGGGCGATCTGGCCGCTCCGATCAAGCTCAGCGCCGGCAAGAAACGCCACGCATTGGTGCAGCTGGGCTGAACCACACCACCTGCGCCCGCCCCTTCATTCCGCCGGAAACACTCCGGTGGGAGGCGCCGACAGGCGACGGGGGCAGCGCCCCCGCCCAGGGGCAGGGTTCAGAGCAGCAGAACCAGCCACGGCAGCCCAACCAGCAGCAGCGACAGCAGGCAGGCCACAAGAAAGGCCGCGGCCCGCGTGATCCGGGCACCGGGGAGTATCTGGCGATAGACCTGTTTCATACCTCCAGTTAACCGGGCTTTAGGTTTCCAGCCCGTTAATGGGCATATGTTCGATGCCGCTCTGCCAGATACCGTTCCGCTTCAGCAAAGCGCCGAGTTTGCCGCAGCACTGTCGCTCTGCGGTCGGCGGGCGCTGCGGCTTGAGGATGGGACGCTGCTGCTCTGCCGGCCTATCGCCGGGGTGCCGTTGCTGTTGGCCAGCCGGGCACGGCTGGTTCCCGACACCCTGCCCGCCTTGCTGGCGCGCGCGCGCCTGCACCGGCGCGCGATCCTGCTGAACCCGGACGCGCCCAGCGCTGAGCTTGCCCGCCTTGGCGCGGTGCCGCTGGTCACGCCTGCCCATGTGGCCGAGCTGGACCTGACCGGCGACCTGCGCGCGGGGCTGCACCAGAAATGGCGCAACCGCCTGCGCCATGGCGAAGGTCAGGAGCTGATCGTGACTCGCCAAACCCTGCCCCAGACCCCCGACCACTGGCTGTTTCGGGCCGAGGCCGCGCAACAGCGCGCGCGCGGCTATCGCACCTGGCCGACCGAAGTGACTCTCGCCTATGGCAGGGCCAATCCCGGTGCGGCCAAACTGTTTACCGCCCGTCAGGGCAAGACGCCGGTGGCGGCGCTGGTTGTGCTGCGCCATGGCTCTGGCGCCAGCTATCACATCGGCCACAGCACCCCGGCGGGACGCGCGCTCAGTGCCCATAACCTGCTGTTGTGGCGGGCGATGACCTGGCTTGCCGCCAAGGGGGTTCGCCACCTCGACCTGGGCCCGGTCGACACCGAGACAACCCCCGGCCTGGCACGGTTCAAACTTGGCACCGGTGCCCGCGCCCGCCCCCTTGGCGGCACCTGGGCCTGGTGGCCGCCCCTGGGTAAAACGCTGCGTCCGCTGGCCCGGCTCGACCACGCGCGCATGTTTCAAAGCTGGACAGACACCCCCGCCCCGGATTATTGAACAGGTGTTCATATCAGGGAGAGGCCCATGCAACTCGACACAACCGCAGCCGTGATCACCGGCGGTGCTTCCGGCCTGGGCGAGGCGACCGCCCGCTATTTCGCCGAGAAGGGCGCCCAGGTCACCATTCTGGACCGCGACAGCGCGCGCGGTGAGACGGTCGCCGACGAGATCGGCGGGCATTTCGCCCAGACCGACGTGACCAGCGAAGACTCGGTCGCCGCAGCCATCGCTCACGCCATGGAGAAGATGGGCAAGATCACCGCCGCGGTGAACTGCGCCGGGATCGCCTATGGGATCAAGACGGTGGGCAAGGAGGGCGCGCATCCGCTCGACGCCTTTCAGCGCACCATCGACATCAACCTGGTCGGCAGCTTCAACGTCGCCCGCCTGGCCGCTGTCGAGATGGCCAGGAACGAACCCGAGCCGGATGGCGCGCGCGGGGTGATCATCAACACCGCCTCGATTGCGGCCTTTGACGGGCAAAAGGGTCAGGTGGCCTATTCCGCCTCCAAGGGTGGCGTTGTGGGCATGACCCTGCCGATGGCGCGCGATCTGGCCTCGACCGGGATCCGGGTGATGACCATCGCCCCGGGTATCTTCCTGACGCCGATGCTGATGGGCCTGCCTGACGAGGTGCGCGCCGGTCTGGCCGCCGATGTGCCCAACCCCGCCCGCCTGGGAGACCCGCGCGAATATGGCCGTCTCGCCGGGTTCATCGTCGAAATGGGCTATCTCAACGGCGAGGTGATCCGGCTGGACGGCGCCCTGCGGATGCGCTGAGCCTTTGGCCTGTGGCCGGGGTTACCCGGCCTCGGCCTTTTCTTCCAGCGCCAGCCATTCCTCTTCGAGGGCAGAGAGTTTCTCTTGCCGCTGCACCAGCGCCTCGGTCGCTTTCTGGAACTTGACCGGCTCGCGGGTGTAAAGCTCGGGGTCGGCCATCAGCTCTTGCAGCTTGGCGATCTCGGCCTCAAGTCGGGCGATCTCAGCCGGCAAGGCCTCGAGCCGGTGCTTTTCCGAGAAGGTCAGGCCCGATTTCACCTTCATCTCTTGCTTTATCTTTGGCGCAGAAGGCTTTGATTTCACGTCTTCCTTCGGCGCATCTTCGCCCCGCTGGGCGCGATAGTCCGACCAGCCGCCAGCATAGACCACGGCGCGGCCGTCGCCTTCCATCGCAACTGTCGTCGTGGCAACACGGTCCAGGAAATCACGGTCGTGGCTGACCAGCAGCACGGTGCCGTCGTAATCGTCCAGAATCTCCTGCAGCAGGTCGAGCGTTTCCACATCCAGATCGTTGGTCGGTTCGTCCAGCACCAGCACGTTCGAGGGTTTCGCCATCAGACGCGCCAGCAACAGCCGCGCCTTCTCGCCCCCCGAGAGCGACTTCACCGCCGCCCGCGCCTGACGTTCGTCGAACAGGAAATCCTTGAGATAGGCCACCACATGTTTGGGCTGGCCGCGCACCATGACCTGATCGGCCTTGCCCGATACGCGCATCTCGGGGTCGCTCGTCAGACTGTCCCAAAGGCTCATCTCGGGGTCGAGCTGGGCGCGGGTCTGGTCAAACACCGCGACTTCCAGATTGGTGCCCAACCGCACGGTGCCGGTATCAGGGTCTACCTGCCCCAGCAGCATCTTGAGCACGGTGGTCTTGCCCACCCCATTGGGCCCGACAAAGGCGACCCGGTCGCCGCGCAACACGGTCAGGTCCAGCCCGCGCAGGATCGGCTTGCCATCAAACGCCTTGGTCAATCCCTTCGCCTCGATCACCTTGCGGCCCGATTTCGGACCCGCATCCAGCGACATCGCCGCCGTGCCCTGACGCTTGATCTGCGCGGCGCGTTCGGCCCGCAGCGCCTGCAACGCGCGCACCCGGCCCTGGTTGCGCTTGCGCCGGGCGCTGATGCCTTCGACCGCCCAGCGGCTTTCGGATTTGATCAGCCGGTTCAGCTTGTGTCGGGCGGTGTCCTCATCCTCCCAGATCTTGTCGCGCCAGGCTTCGAAATCCTCGAATCCACGCTCTTGCCGACGCACCATTCCCCTGTCGATCCATAGGGTTGCACGTGTCAGTGCACGCAGGAACGCACGGTCGTGCGAGATCAGCACAAAGGCGGCGCGGGTGGCCGACAGCTCGCGTTCGAGCCAGCCGATCGCCTCGATATCCAGATGGTTGGTCGGTTCGTCCAGCAACATCAGCTCGGGCGCCTCGGCCATCAGCTTGGCCAGCGCGGCGCGGCGCCGTTCGCCGCCCGAGGCGGTTTCGATCGCGCGGGCGGGGTCGAATTTCAGCCCCTCACCGGCGCGCTCGACCTTGTAAAGCTCGCCCGGCTCCAGCGCGCTCGCGGCATAATCGCCCAGCGTGGCGAACCCGGACATGGTCGGGTCCTGCTCCATATAGCCGACCGACTTGCCGGGCGGGATCACGATCTCGCCCGCGTCCGCTTCGACCAGCCCGGCCATCACCTTCATCAGGGTGGATTTGCCCGACCCGTTGCGCCCGACCAGCGCCACGCGGTCACCCGGTTGAACCACCAGGTCGAGATCGGAAAACACCGGTTCGCCGCCGAAAGTCAGCGAGATACCGGTCATCTGCAACAGAGGAATACGTGCCATGCCCGCCAGCTAAACCGCGCCCCGCATGGCGTCAACGCCCCTTGTGCGTCCTCTAGCCAGCCACCGCCCGCAACAGCCGCTTGCGCGCGGGCGGGATGGCGCCGATCTCAAGCCCGGTAAACACGTGCAGCGTGTTCATCTGCCGGTCAACCACCGCGTGATCGCTGACCCAGCCGCCCATCAGCAGATAGGTCCTGAGCAGCGGCGGCATCCGCAGCATCGCCTTTTTGGCGTCGGGCTTGCGCCGCAGGCGGGCGGCGAATCGGAACACATCGGGCGCCTTGACCCGGGGCAGCCAGCGCTTGGGCGCCAGGTGGCGGTGTTTCAGCATTGCAAAGGCGTCGAGATAGTCGGCCGTCTCGGTGCCCGCGAAAGAGGAGCAGCCAAACAGCATCTGCACCCCGGTTCGGTCGACAAATGTGGTCATCGCGCCCCAGGCCACCCGCAGGATATCGGCGTCGTGATGATCGGGATGGATGCAGAAACGGCCCATCTCGACCATGCGCCCCTCGAAACTCTGCAACCCCGTCAGTTCGTAGAATTGCGCCGAATAGCTGCGCCCGATCTCGGCGCCGCCCTCCATCGTCAGCATCCGGAAACAGCAGACCAGCATGTCGCCCTGACGCATGTCCTCGACCAGCACATGATCGCAAAGCGCGTCGAAATGGTCCCGGTCAGGTGTTGTCGTGCGAAAGGCCAATGTGCGCAGCGCCTGCGCAGCGGCAACATCCTCGGGGCCCCGCGCCAGTCGCGCGCGATAGCGGCCCTTGCTCAACAGTATGGCATCCGGCATCACGCGGCCCTCCACTGAACAGGTCAAACCTAGTGGGCCGACCCCTAGCACACAAGACGTGACGCCGGGGTGACAGGTCTTGCCGATCAGTTGATCACATTGGCGGGGTTGAAACTGCCCAGGTTGCCCAGCAGCTGGCGGATAAAGGTCTTGTCCTCGACGCTGGAGCTGGTCACGCGCCGTTCCAGCGGGATGACCCGCCCGTCTTCCAGCCCGTAGCGCTCGATATTGCGGACCACGCCGCGCTGATCGAAGCTGATCGCCACCAGCTCGCGCGAGACAACCTGCGGCGCGCGGGCGCCATAGTGGCGCATGCGGCTGGCCACATAGTAATAGCCGCTTTCGTTCAGCAGACCCGAAGAACTGGGCGTGCCAACCGCCTCGACAACGCTGTCGCGGGTATCGACGCCGACCTGGATCGCGGCCAGCTCCTCGGCGGTGGGCACATAGCCGTGATTGCGGTAGATGGCGGTACAGGCAGTGAGCACACCGGCAGTGAGGCCGATTGCCACAATACGGAACACCGGTTTCAGCAGCCCTGCGGTCTTTGACATTCCTGCCCCCTTGCCTTGGCCTCGCGCGCCTTTTATCCCGATTACAGAAACCTTTGCTCCGGTTCAACAGACGAAAGCTCTTCTATGTCAGACGAAACCGTGTTGCGGGTCGCCGATCTGCCACAAAACAGCGTTACCTCTTTCGATCTGCGCCCTGCCCCCGCGCAGCTGGCCGAGATCGCACAACAGCTGGGCCTGGACGGGCTGCGCAAGCTGCGCTTCAGCGGCACGCTAAGGGCCGAGGGCAAGCGCGACTGGCGGCTTGAGGCCGATTTGGGCGCCACCGTGATCCAGCCCTGCGTGGTGACGCTGGACCCGGTCACCACCCGCATCGACACCCCTCTGACCCGGCTGTTTCTTGCCGATTGGGCCGATCCTGACGAAGAAGAGGCCGAAATGGCCACCGAGGATGACGAGGCCGAACCGCTGCGTGACACGATCGACCTGAACGCGGTGATGTGCGAGGCGCTGGCGCTGAACCTGCCGGCCTATCCCCGCAAGGAGGGCGTCGAACTGGGCCAGGCGGGGTTCACCGAGCCGGGCAAACAGGCGATGACGGACGAGGAAACCCGCCCCTTTGCCGGGCTTGCGGCACTACGCGAAACCCTCAAAAAAGACTCATGACAAGGGCGTTGAAACCTGCCATAGGGAGCGGTCAGAAAAACCCCTTGAACGTGGCGAGAATCGCAGTATTTTCGCGCGCTCAATCGGATTTAGGGTTGGACAAGGCGGGGGCTGCGGCCTAAACGCTCGTCACGCCTTCTGGGAAACGAAGAATGAAACCGGCCTGCGGCGCTGCCTGCGGCCCTTAGTTAAGACAAAGGTTGAGACAATGGCTGTCCAACAGAACAAAGTATCCAAATCGCGTCGCAACATGCGCCGTGCGCATGACGCCCTGGTTGCTGCCAACCCGAACGAATGCGGCAATTGCGGCGAACTGAAGCGCCCGCACCACGTCTGCGCCGCCTGCGGCCATTACGATGACCGCGAGGTTGTTGCCCAGGCCGACGAGATCGAGCTGGACGAAGACGCGGCCTAAGCCCGATCTGGAGCAGGCCACGGCATGACGGCTCAGCCCGATCAGACCGGCAGTGCGTCCGGACAGATCATCATCTCGGTTGACGCCATGGGCGGGGACGCGGGTCCCTCGGTCGTGGTGGCAGGCATTGCGAAATCGGCAAAGAAGAATCCCCAGGTGGGGTTCATTCTGCACGGCCCCGAAGACACGCTGAAGAAGCTGGTCGCCAAGCGGCGCGTTCTGGACGGACGCGTCGTTTTTCGTGATTGCCCCGATGTGGTCACGATGGAGGACAAGCCCAGCCAGGTCGTGCGCAACGGCAAGAACACGTCGATGTGGTCGACGCTGGAATCGGTACGCAACGGCGAAGCCGCCGGCGCGGTCAGTTGCGGCAATACCGGGGCGCTGATGGCGCTCAGCATGCTGCGGCTGCGGCGCCTGCCGGGGGTGACCCGCCCGGCCATTGCGATTCTGTTCCCCTCGGGCAATCCGCAGGGCTTCAACGTGCTGCTGGACGCCGGCGCCGATATCCGCGCCGATGCCCGCGACCTGCTGCAATACGCGCTGATGGGCGCCTCTTATGCCCGTAACGGCATGAACCTCCTCCGCCCCCGTGTCGGCCTGCTGAATGTCGGCACCGAGGAACACAAGGGCAAAGCAGAGCTGAAAGAGGCGCAGGCGCTGATCGCCGAGTATGCCGAACGCGCCAATTACGAATTCGTAGGATTCGTCGAAGGCAGCGACATACCCGGCAAGCGCTGCGATGTGATCGTCACCGACGGTTTTACCGGCAATGTGGCGATCAAGACCGGCGAAGGCACCGCCCGCATGATCGGCTCGCTGCTGCGCGAGGCGTTCAAATACTCGCCGCTCTCGCGGCTGGCCTCGCTGCTGGCGGTTACCTCGTTGCGGCGGCTGAGCAAGCGGATCGACCCGCGCCGGGTCAATGGCGGCGTGTTCCTGGGGCTGAACGGCACCGTGATCAAATCGCATGGCAGCGCCGATGACACGGGCATCTCGGCGGCTGTCAAGCTCGCGTTCACTCTCGCCCAATCAGGTTTTGCCGAGCGGCTGGCCGCCCGGGTTGCATCCGCCGCCGCCCTTACCCAAGATGAAGCGGCCCCCACCGGGGCTCAGGCAGAAAAACAAGAAAGCAGGTAAATTCCATGGCAGGCCGCGCAGTTGTCAAAGGTGTCGGGCACTATCTTCCCGAACGGGTCGTTCCCAACGCGGCATTCGAGAAAACCCTGGATACCACCGACGAATGGATCCGCAGCCGGTCGGGCATCGAACGGCGCCATTTCGCCGCCGAGGGCGAGACCACCTCGGATCTGGCCACCCGCGCCGCCGAGGCCGCGCTGGCCGACGCGGGGATCAGCGCCGAGCAGATCGACGCCATCGTTCTGGCCACGTCGACCGCCGACCTGACCTTTCCCTCGGCGGCCACGATGGTGCAGGCGCGCCTGGGCATGACCAACGGCTATGCCTTTGATGTGCAAGCGGTTTGCGCCGGTTTCGTCTATGCGCTGAGCAATGCCAACGCGCTGATCGTGTCCGGTCAGGCCAAGCGGGTCCTGGTGATCGGTGCCGAAACCTTCAGCCGCATCATGGACTGGACCGACCGTTCGACCTGTGTGCTGTTCGGCGACGGCGCCGGCGCGCTGGTGCTGGAATATGAAGAGGGTGAGGGCACCCCGCAAGACCGGGGCATCCTGTCGGTCGACCTGAATTCCGACGGCCGCTACAAGGACCTTCTGTATGTCGACGGGGGCGTGTCGACCCAGACCACCGGCCATCTGCGCATGCAAGGCAACCAGGTGTTCCGCCACGCGGTCGAGAAGCTGGCCCAGACCGCCGAGACCGCGCTGGACAAGGCCGGGCTGAGCAGCGCCGATGTGGACTGGATCGTGCCGCATCAGGCCAATATCCGCATCATCCAGGGCACCGCCAAGAAGATGGGCCTGCCGATGGACAAGGTGGTGGTGACCGTGCAGGACCACGGCAACACCTCGGCCGCCTCGATCCCGCTGGCGCTGTCGGTGGGCAAGGCGCGCGGTCAGATCAAGACCGGCGATCTGGTCGTGACCGAGGCCATCGGCGGAGGTCTGGCCTGGGGTGCGGTGGTTCTGCGCTGGTAGCGGCCTATCTTTCCCTCTGCAATTCATTGATATTGACAGGGAATTTCCTGACCCCCTATGCTTTGTCAGCAACAGGGGGTCGGCATGAGTGACAAAACTCTCACACGGATGGATTTGAGCGAGGCGGTTTTCCGCGAAGTGGGCCTGTCGCGCAATGAAAGCGCGCAGCTGGTGGAAAGCATGTTGAACCACATGTCCGACGCGCTGGTGCGCGGCGAACAGGTCAAAATCTCGTCCTTTGGCACTTTCAGCGTACGGGACAAATCCGCCCGGGTCGGGCGCAATCCCAAGACCGGCGAGGAAGTCCCGATTCAGCCGCGCCGGGTCCTGACCTTTCGTCCCTCGCACCTGATGAAGGAGCGGGTTGCCGCCGGAAACCGCAAGTAAAGCAAGGGGTCCGATCTCATGAGCAAATCACCCGATGCCTTTCGCACCATCTCGGAAGTCGCGGAATGGCTGGGGGTGCAGGCCCATGTTCTGCGGTTCTGGGAAAGCAAGTTCAACCAGGTCAAACCGGTCAAGCGTGCCGGCGGGCGCCGCTATTACCGGCCCGCGGACATGCAGTTGCTGGGCGGCATCAAGAAGTTGCTGCATGACGATGGCATGACCATCAAGGGCGTGCAGAAACTGTTGCGCGAACAGGGCGTGGCCCATGTCGCCGAGCAGTCGCAGGATCTGGAGGATTCGGCCACCCCTGCCCCGGAAAGCGGCGGCAACGTGGTCCGGTTCAAGGCCCAGCCCGCCGATATCGACGAGGCATTGCAGTTCGACATGGACCTGGGCGAGCCTGTGCCGACCGAAGTTCTGCAAAAGATCGTCTCCGATTCGGCCCCAGCGCTTGCGGACGAGGATGACGACGATTCAGAAGGCGATGTCGAAATTCTGAGCGCACCCCGGCAAGAGACCGCCGAGACACCCGAACCCGCCCAAGCCGACATGGCCGAGGAGGAGGAGGTGCAAGCGCCCCGCCCGCTTGCCATCGAGGTGGCCGATATCCCCGCCGATGATGTCATCGAGGCGGAGCCCGGCCCGCTGAGCGCGCTGGCCGATATCCATGTGCTGCCGGTGGCGGCGCAATCGGGGATCCGCCCGCTTGCCGCCGAATTGCAGGCCTGGCTGGATCGTCAGGCGGGATAAGAAAAAAGGGTATGTTTTCCTCTTGCCCCTGCCGGGAAAACCGGTATGTACACCACAACGTCGGGCTATGGCGCAGCCTGGTAGCGCGTCCGTCTGGGGGACGGAAGGTCGCAGGTTCGAGTCCTGCTAGCCCGACCAAATCACACCGACGTAACAAAAAATTGGCAGACCAGGGCCTCTGGACCGCGGAGGGAACGGGATGACCGGCGTGTGCCCGAACCAGCAGATCGAGGCAATGATCGCAGGCGGAGAGATCCGTGCCGAACCGCCGGTTCTGCCTGAACAGATCCAGCCCGCCAGCCTGGATTTGCGTCTGGGCACCGTGGCTTATCGCGTGCGCGCCTCGTTTCTGGCGGGGGCTGGCCACAGCGTTGCCGACCGTCTGGCCGAATTCGAAATGCACCGGATCGACATCAGCCAGGGCGCTGTTCTGGAAAAGGGCTGCGTCTATCTGGTGCCGCTGATGGAATCGCTGGCCCTGCCCGCTCAGATCAACGCCGTCGCAAATGCCAAGAGCTCGACCGGGCGGTTGGACCTGTTGACCCGCACCATCACCGATGGCGGTACCGAGTTCGATCGCATTCCCGCAGGCTATACCGGACCGCTTTACGCCGAGATCTGCCCCCGCTCGTTTTCCGTGCTGGTGCGGCCCGGCATGCGGTTGAACCAGATCCGGTTCCGGCGCGGCCAGGCGGTGCTGGACGATACCGCCCTGCGCGCGCTGCACGCCGAGATGCCATTGGTCGATGGCCCGGCGGTGATTCAGGATGGGTTGGGCTTTTCGGTCGATCTGCGCCTGCCCGGCAGTGATCTGGTAGGTTATCGCGCCAAGCCGCATACCGGCGTGATCGACCTGGACCGGATCGGCGCCTATGATCCGGCGGAATACTGGGAGGAAGTGCGCAGCCGCGATGGCCGCATCATCCTCGATCCCGGTGCGTTTTACATCCTCGTGAGCCGCGAGGCGGTGCATATCCCGCCGCTTTATGCCGCCGAAATGGCCCCCTATCTGGCGATGGTGGGCGAGTTCCGGGTGCATTACGCGGGGTTCTTCGACCCCGGTTTCGGCCATGCGCAGGCCGGTGGCGCCGGCTCGCGCGGGGTGCTCGAGGTGCGCTGCCACGAGGCGCCCTTTGTGCTGGAACACGGGCAGATCGTCGGGCGTCTGGTCTATGAAAAGATGGCCGAACAGCCCACGCAGCTCTACGGCGCAGGCATCGCGTCGAATTACCAGGGTCAGGGCCTGAAACTGTCAAAGCACTTCAAGACCCCCGCGTAACCCACTGTCTTTACAGCTCTTGTTCGTTTCGCGCCGCGCGGCGCGCCTGACGCATTTCGCGGATCCGTTCGCGTTCGGGGTCGGGTTCATGCTGCTCTGGCGGCGGTGCCTTGCGCGACTTGCGCCCCATGTTCGACACCGCGTCAAAGCCCGCATTGACGCCGCCATTCACCGCCCGGCGTATCACCGTGCGGATGACCATGTCGATCAGCTGGTTCACGTTCATGAGTTTTTCCTCGTTGCTGCCCGTGCAGAGACATAGCATCAAATTTGGGAAATTTCAGGGCCTCGGGATCAATCTTCTTCAAAAAGCTCTGGTTGGCCCGTGTCCTCGTCGCCCTCGTCGCGCGCCTCGCCGATCGGCAAGGAGCCGGGCGGGGGCCGGTTTTCAAGCAGTCCGGCGGCGCGCAGCTCTTTCAGGCCCGGCAGGTCGCGGGCGCTTTCCAGCCCGAAATGATCCAGGAAATGCGGCGTCACCACAAAGGTGACCGGACGGCCCGGTGTCATCCGGCGGCGGCCCAGCCGGATCCACTCCATTTCCAGCAACTGGTCGATGGTGCCCCGGCTGACCGAGACGCCCCGGATCTCTTCGATCTCGGCCCGGGTCACCGGCTGGTGATAGGCGATGATCGCCAATGTCTCGATCGCCGCGCGCGACAGTTTGCGGGTTTCGACCGTTTCCTTCTGCATCAGGAAACCCAGGTCGGGCGCGGTGCGGATGGCCCAACCCTCGCCCACCTGTACAACCCGCACGCCGCGCCCCTCATAGCGTTTGCGCAGCATCTCGAGCGCCTGGGCCGGGTCGCTGCCATGGGGCATGCGCGCGGCCAGATCCCCCACGCCCACCGGATCGGGGCTGGCAAACAGCACGGCCTCGACCATGCGCTCCTGCTCTGCCATTGGCGGCGCCTCGAACAGGCTTTCGGTGCGGTCCTCGGGCGCGTCGTTCATGTATCTATGTCTTTCTTGCGCAGATGGATCGGGGCGAACAGCTCGCTTTGCCGGATTTCCAGATGCCCCTCCTTGACCAGCTGCAACGAGGCGGCAAAGGTCGCCGCCGTGGCCGAGCGGCGGCGCACCGGGTCCTTGCCCCAGCCTTCGGGCAGATAGCTGGCCATATCGGTCCAGCTGCCGGCAAACCCGATCAGCCCGCGCATCCGTTCCAGCGCCTGTTCCATCGTATAGACCTTGTCACGATCCATCACAAAGGGGCGGAATTCGTCGCGGGTGCGGATGCGGGCATAGGCCTGCATCAGGTCCAGCAGCGAGGCGGAATAGGTCACGGTGCGGATACGGGCGATATCCTCGCCCTTGCCCCGGCGGAAAAAGTCGCGCCCCAGCTGGTCGCGCCCCATCAGGCGCGCGGCGGAATCGCGCATCGCCTGCAAACGCTCAAGCTGAAAGGCCAGGTGTGCGGCCAGTTCCTCGCCCGAGGGGCCGTCCTCGTCCGGGTCGGGAGGCAAGAGCAGGCGCGATTTCAGAAAGGCGAGCCAGGCCGCCATCACCAGGTAATCTGCGGCCAGCTCGATGCGCAGCGCCTTGGCGCGCTCAACAAAGGCCAGGTATTGCCGCGCCAGTTCCAGCACCGAGATCTTGCGCAGATCCACCTTTTGCGTGCGCGACAGGGTCAGCAGCACGTCAAGCGGGCCCTCGAACCCGTCCACATCGACGATCAGCGCCTCGGCGGCCAGCCGTTCGGCAACCGTGGTCTGGTCTTCGCTGAAGAGGTTATCCGTCATACACCTGCCCGCCCATGACGCGAGATAGTTCCGCCTCGGCGGCGGGGATGTCAAGTTCCCCGGGTGGCTGACGCAGGGCCAGTGCCCGTTCGGCCCGCGCCTGGGCCTGGGCACTCATCCGGCCGGCGGCCCCGGCAGCGGCGGCGCGCTCGGCCAGGGTCTGGTTGCAGACAAGCGCCACATCGCATCCGGCGGCCAGCGCCCGGGCGGTCTTGTCGGCGATCGAGCCGGCCAGCGCCTTCATCGAGATATCGTCGGTCATGATCAGGCCCTGAAACCCGATCCGCTCGCGGATCAACGCCATCATCACCGGCGAGATGGTGGCGGGACGCGGGTCGATCCGGTCATAGACCAGATGCGCCGTCATCCCCATCGGCATGTCGTTGAGCGCCCGGAACGGTGCAAAGTCGGTGCCGTCCAGCGCCTCGGCCTCCAGCGCCACATGGGGCAGGTCATGGTGGCTGTCCAGCGTGGCGCGGCCATGGCCCGGCATATGTTTGACCACCGGCAGGACGCCGCCGTCCAGATGCCCCTGCGCCACCGCGCGGCCCAGCCGGGCCACGGTTTCCGGGTCAGAGCCGTAACAGCGGTTGCGCAGAAAGGGATGGGTTTCGTCGCGCGCCAGATCCAGCATCGGGGCGCAATTGCTGTCGATGCCTACCGCGCGCAGCTCATGCGCGATCAGCCGGGCGCGCAGATACATCGCACGCTCGGCCCCAGTGCCAGCGCGTGCCACGTGATCGAGCGGGGGGAGCCAGTTGCGCGCCAGCGGCGGGCGCAGGCGCTGCACCCGGCCGCCTTCCTGATCGACGGTGATCACACAATCGCGGCCCACCGCTTCGCGCATCTCTGCGCACAACGCGCGAACCTGATCGGCACTGTCGACATTGCGGGCAAACAGGATGAAGCCAAACGGATCGGCCTCGCGAAACAGGGCCTTTTCATCGGTGCTGAGCCGCAGCCCCTCGGCATCGAGGATGGTGGCGCCGAAGCTCACCGGGTGGTGACCGGGATGCAGTCGGCGCGTTCCGCCACCAGGACCGAGCAGAAATGACGGGCCTCGGCCAGATCGCCAAACCCAGCTGCGCGCAGACGATAGAAGGTGCGCCCGCCGCTGGAGGCCTCCTGGATCACGCGCTGCTTGCCGTCGAGATATTCGCCGAAGCGGCCATTCAGCCGGTCCCATTCAGCGCGCGCAATTTCGGGGCTGTCATAGGCGCCCAGCTGGGCCAGGCGGGTGCCGACCGGCAGGCTGGCCGGGTCGAGATCGACGGCGGTGGCGGCGCCAACGGCGGCGGTCACTGCCGCATTCATCGCATCGCGCGCCTCGGTTGCGGTCGGAACCGAGCGTTGCGGCCGGGTCTGGGGACGCAGCGAGCGGGCCACGCCGGGTTCGTCCACCAGTGCAAGCTGCGGATTCTCGGCCAGCAGGTCGGCGGGGTCGATGGCCTCCAGCGGTTCGGGCAGTTCGATCGAGGCGGTACGGCTGGTGCCTTCGTCCAGCAATGCGGTTTCGCGCTCGGCCAGGGGCGCGGCGCCTTCGGTCAGTTCCGCCACCAGCCGATCGATGTCACCATTGCGGAAGGCCTCGACCGCTTCGGGATCGGCGGCGTCAACCTCAAGCGAGGCCGGGATCGCACGCAGGTCTTCCATCGGCAGGTCGTCTTCGCTGAGCGAGACCGGGCGCGGCGCCAGAACCAGCCGATCGGCGGGCGGCGCGGCGCTGCCCGCGGCGGCGACAGTGTTGACGGAAAGCCCCTGATGATCGGCGGGGGTGCCACCGGGATTGTCGGGCTGGATGCGCATCGGCCCTTCGACCGCGCGCACCACGGGCACGCCGCTGACATCGCGCATCACCAGCTTGTAGCCCCAGATACCGACCCCGACCACCAGCACCAGAGAGCCGACGGCGCCGGCGATACTCATCGCGCGCGCCAGTCCAGGGCGGCCCGGCGCATGGCCGTAATCCTCGCCCGTGTCCTCGTCCGGGATCTC
>Ga0157387_17219_pt1 | contig 50797 bp, 60 predicted proteins | sample T8_LowC_AmetaT_FD_116788 | JGI IMG/M metagenome (GOLD analysis project Ga0157387, IMG submission 116788) | Metatranscriptome of Roseovarius nubinhibens ISM and Alexandrium tamarense co-culture from University of Georgia, USA - T8_LowC_A metaT... ... | reverse complement strand
GAGCGGGCAGCAGCCCGCCGTTTTTGGGGGGAGGAAGAGGCAAGGATGAGCCGACGAGTTCTGCTGATCGAAGACGAGCCGAACATCGCCGAAGCGATCCGCTTTCTGCTGTCGCGCGATGGCTGGCAGGTGGAAACGCATGCGGATGGGGCGGATGCAGTCGACATAATCACCACGGCCCTGCCCGATCTGGTGATCCTCGACGTGATGCTGCCCGGCAAGAGTGGCATGGATATCCTGCGCGAGTTGCGCGAGCAGGCCGCAACACAGGATCTGCCGGTGCTTATGCTGACCGCGCGGGGCCAGTCGCGTGATCGCGACATGGCGGAAAAGGCCGGTGTCAGCCGGTTCATGACCAAACCGTTCTCGAATACCGAGGTGCTGACGGCGGTGCGCGATCTGCACGCGCAGGCATCGCGACCATGAAAGGCCCGGCGGGCGAGGAGGCCGGGCGCGGCCCGCTCCAGCCGCCGCCGGTGTTTCTGGAACGGCAAAGCTATCGCCGCCGCCGCCTGATGGATGCCGCGCGGTTGTTGCCGCTGATGGGGGCGGCGCTGTTTGCGGTGCCGTTGTTATGGCCCACCGACGAGGCGGGCACGGTGCGGATGTCGGCGGCCATCACCTATGTGTTCGGTGTCTGGGCCGTCCTAATCGCGGTCAGCGCCCTGTTCGGCCGCGCCACACGTCAGGGCGGTGACCGCCAGATCGCGCAGGAGCCGGAGCGGTGACCTCGCTCAACGTTCTGGTCGCGGTCTGCATGGCCTATGTGATCCTGCTGTTCGGGGTCGCCTTTGCCGCTGACCGGTTGTCCTCGACCGGGCGCACCACCTGGCTGCGCTCGCCGCTGGTTTATACGCTGTCGCTGTCGATCTATTGCACCGCCTGGACCTTTTACGGCGCGGTGGGTTATGCGGCGCGTTCGGGATTGGAGTTTGTCACCATCTATCTGGGGCCGACCCTGGTGATGATCGGCTGGTGGTGGGGCCTGCGCAAGCTGGTGCGGGTAGGCCGCTCGCAGCGGGTCACCTCGATCGCCGACCTGATCTCGTCGCGCTATGGCAAGTCGAACACGCTGGCGGTCTGCGTCACCCTGCTGGCGGTGATCGGCGTCACCCCCTATATCGCGCTGCAACTCCAGTCGATTACCCTCAGCTTCGACATCTTTGCCGAGGCCGATCCGGTCAGCCGCCCGGGCGAGGGGTCAAGCGCCTTCTGGGTCGCCTGCGGGCTGGCGGTGTTTGCGATCCTGTTCGGCACCCGCAACCTGGACGCCAACGAGCGCCACCACGGCGTGGTCACCGCCGTCGCCATCGAGGCGGTGGTCAAGCTGGTAGCGTTGCTGGCGGTTGGGGTCTTTGTGGTCTGGGGTATCGCGGGCGGTCTGGGTGACACGCTGGCGCGCATCGACGCCTCGGAAATCGGAGTCTGGCAGGTCGACCACGGGCGCTGGGCGACCATCACCTTTCTGGCGGCGGCGGCCTTTGTCTGCCTGCCGCGCATGTTCCAGGTGATGGTGGTCGAGAATGACGACGAACGCCACCTGCGCACCGCTGCCTGGGCCTTTCCACTTTATCTGATGCTGATGAGCCTGTTCGTGGTGCCCATCGCCGTGGTCGGGCTGGAGCTTATGCCCGAGGGGGCCAATCCCGACCTGTTCGTGCTGACCATCCCGCTGGCCGAAGGCCAGGAGACGCTGGCGATGCTGTCCTTTCTGGGCGGGTTTTCCTCGGCGACCTCGATGGTGATCGTGGCGGCCATGGCGCTGTCGACCATGGTGTCGAACCATATCGTGATGCCGATCTGGCTGAACGCACAGGGCAGCGGCGCCTCGGTTTCGGGCGATGTGCGCTCGGTCGTGCTCTATGCCCGGCGGGTGTCGATCGCCGTGATCCTGGCGCTGGGCTATTTCTATTACCGCCTCTCGGGCGGCGGCGCGGCGCTGGCCTCGATCGGGTTGATCGCCTTTGCCGGGATCGCGCAGATCCTGCCGGCGCTGGTGGGTGGCCTGTTCTGGCGCGGTGCCACCCGGACCGGCGCGCTGGTGGGATTGACGGTGGGGTTTGTCCTTTGGCTCTATACCCTGTTGCTGCCCGGAATGGGCGCGGGGGTGATCGCGCCCCAAGTGATGGAGCATGGTCTTTTCGGCCTGTCCTGGCTGCGCCCGCAGGCGCTGTTCGGCATCGCCGGGATGGACCCGATGGTGCATTCGGTCATGTGGTCGCTGTCGCTGAACACCGCCGCTTTCTGCATCGCCTCGCTGCTCAGCTTTCCCAGCCCGCTGGAGCGCTTGCAGGGCGCGCAATTCGTCAATGTGTTCGATCATTCCGCCGGGCCGCGCGGCTGGACCGGCTCGGTCGCGCAGAGCGAGGATCTGATGATCATGTCGCAGCGCATCATGGGCGCGCGCGAGGCGCAGGAATTTTTTCAGTCCGAGGCAATGGCGCAGGGCAGCCGCGCCTATCTGCCCGAGCCGACGCCTGCCTTTCTGGAGCGGCTGGAGCGGGAGCTGAGCGGCTCGGTCGGGGCGGCCACGGCCCATGCGATGATTGGCCAGATCGTCGGCGGCTCTTCGGTCTCGGTCGAGGACCTGCTGGCGGTGGCCGACGAATCGGCGCAGCTGCTGGAATATTCCAGCCGGCTCGAGGCGAAATCGGCCGAGCTGAGCCGCACTGCCCGCAAGCTGCGCGAGGCGAACGAGAAGCTGACCCAGATCTCGCTGCAAAAGGACGCGTTCCTCAGCCAGATCAGCCACGAATTGCGCACGCCGATGACCTCGATCCGGGCGTTCTCCGAGATCCTGCGCGATACCGACGGGCTCGCGCCGGTGGACAAGACCCGCTATGCGGCCATCATCCATGACGAGGCGTTGAGGCTGACCCGGCTGCTGGACGATCTGCTGGATCTGAGCGTGCTGGAAAACGGCCAGGTGACGCTGAACATGGGGCAGGGAAGGTTGGTGGATGTCCTCGACCGAGCCATGGCGACCGCGTTGACCGGGACCGACCGGCCGTTGCGGGTGCGGCGCCATCGCGGTGCCGAACGGATCGTGCTGCGCACCGATCTGGACCGGCTGTCGCAGGTGTTCATCAACCTGATCACAAATGCCCAGAAATACTGCGATGCCGCCGACCCCGAACTGAGCGTGACCGTGCATGATGTGGGCGGCCGGATCGTGGTCGATCTGATCGACAATGGCAGCGGCATCCCCAGGGATGCGCGCAAGATGGTATTCGAGAAGTTTGCCCGCGTCGGCGCCGAAAAGGCTGGCGGCGCCGGGCTGGGCCTGGCGATCTGCCGCGAGATCATGCAGCGCCTGGGCGGCGATATCAGCTATCTCTCGGGGCAGGAGGGCGGCGCGTTCCGCGTCAGCCTGCCGGTCGGCATGGAAATTGCCGCGCAATAGATCTTCGTAAAGAGCTTGGTAACGCTTGGCGCGCTACACCTGTCTGGTGACTGAGGCGGAGCGGCAGGCGAAACGCATGTGATGGCGACGGACGCGGAAAACAAGACGGTTCTGGAACGGAAACTGGCCCTGGCCCGGGACGAGCGGCAGGGCGATACCCGCTCGATCCTGCGGGCGCTGCGTCTGGCGCTGGCCCGCGCCGCGGATGAGGCGGTGGGGCTGGCGATGTCGGTGATCGGGGCGACCCAGGCCCGGCGGGAACTGGATGAGCTGGGCCGGGCGGTGGCCGAGGACCGGCTTTATCTGATGCTGTCGGGGCCAGAGGGGGCACTGGGCGCGGCCTGTATGGACCGGGCCTGTGTGACCGCTATCCTGCAACAGCAGACCATGGGTCAGGTGGTGGCGGGCGGCTTTGTCGAGCGGGCCTTTACCGGCACCGATGCGGCCATGGTGGCGCCGCTGATCGACGCGCTGCTGCCGCGCGCGCGCGACATGGTGGACCAACCCCTCGATCGCGTCTGCCTGACCGGGTATGAATTTTGCGCGCGTGCCGAAAGCCGCAGGGCGCTGTTGCTGCTGCTGGAATACGACCGCTACCGGGTGTTCGACCTGACCGCCGAGATTGCCGGGGGCAAGGCGCAGGGCCAGATCACCCTGATTCTGCCCGACCGGCCCGAGGCGGCGCTGGAGGGCGCCGAGGGCGCTGCTGCGCCGCAGGGGCTGCATCTGGATGCGGCATTCGGCGTGGTGCGCGCCGATCTGGATGCGGTGATCTCGCGCATCCGTCTGCCGCTTGCCGCCTTTGCCGGAATGCAGCCGGGCGATCTGCTGCCTTTGGTGGGACTCAAGCTGGACAGGACAGAGATCGTGACCATCGAGGGGCGCCAGGTGGCGCTGGCCCGGCTGGGCCAGTGTCGCGGCATGCGGGCGGTGCGTCTGAACGAGAAGCTGCCCGATCCCGAGCGGATAGAGCAGGGGCCGGACGGGTTCCTGGCGCACAAACCCGGCGAGGGACAGAGACCCGAAACTCCGCCCGATCCGGATGTGATCGACCACGAGGCACGACCGCCCGCGCGCCCGCGCCACCGGGCCGAGGATTACGAGGATGTGGATACCGAGGCCGAGGGCGATCTGGACGCGCTGTCGGAATATGATCTGCCCGCGCTGAGCACCGATCAGGTCGCCACGGAAATCGCCGAACTGGCCGGATTGCCGCGCGAGGAGGAAACGGCCGAATCAAACTGATCCGGCCGCAGGCGTGCGGTTACCCGCGCGCCTGAGCGATCTCTTCGAGCCGGGGGCGCAGCGCCTCGAGCTGATAGCCCGCCGCCGCGGTCTTGTTCAGCACGTCGTCGGCGCCCAGCACGCCGCACTGGCCCAGCGCCCAGACGACCGAGCAGCGGGTGCCCGAGGCGCAATAGGCCAGAACCGGGCCACTGGCAGATTCGGCAAGCGTGCCTTGCAGCGCCACGTTCTCGGGTGTCATGGTCTGGTGCGTCAGTTCCAGCACCTCGAACTCCAGCCCCGCCGCGCGCGCCGCCTCACCAATGGCCGCCGCCTGATGGCTGGGCGGTACCTCGGCATCGGGGCGGTTGCAGATGATCCGGGTGAACCCGGCGGCTGCGATGGCGGTAATGTCCTCGACCGAAATCTGCGGCGAGACGGCGTAGCGGGGGGTGATCGGTCGAATATCCATATCCGCTCCTTAGGCCGTTGCCGCAAGCCTGTCCAGTTGCGTGCCGACGCGCGGTGCCACCGCCATGCCCGCCAGCATCGCAACCAGGAAAATCAGCCCGCCGACGCCACCATAGCTGAGCGAGGCGATGGCCGGGCCGGGGCACAGCCCGGCCAGGCCCCAGCCCATGCCGAACAGCACCGAGCCGGTGATCAGGCGATGATCCATCTCGGGCCGGGGCAGCGCCGGAAAGCTGCCGCCCGCCAGCGGCTTGCGCCCCTCGGTCAGGCGCCAGGCCAGCAGCATCGGCAGGATGGCGCCGCCCATCACAAAGGCCAGCGTCGGGTCCCAGTCGCCGAACACATCCAGCCAGCCCTGCACCTTGCGCGTATCGGTCATGCCCGAGACAAACAGGCCGCCGCCAAACAGCGCCCCCGCGATCAGTGAAATCAGCAAGCGCATCAGATCACCCCCAGAACATGGCGGAAGATCGCCAGCGTCAGGCCACCGGCGAGGATGTAGAACACCGTCGCGACGATACCGCGCAGCGAAAAGCGCGAGATGCCGCAGACCCCATGGCCCGAGGTGCAGCCATTGGCGATCCGGGTGCCGACCCCGACCAGCAGGCCGGCGGCCACGATGACCCAGATATCACTGGTCACATGGGTGTCGATCTCGACGCTGTAGAGCGGCCAGAGCAGCAGCGGCGCCACCACGACCCCGAACAGGAACACCGCCCGTTCGACCCAGTTGCTGCGGCCGGTCCCGTCGATCAGGCCACCCAGAATGCCGCTGGCCCCCATGATGCGGCCATTGCCCAGCAGATAGACCGCCCCGCCGGTGCCGATCAGCAACCCGCCGACCAGCCCCCAAATCCAATCCGTTTCCATTTTAACCGTGTTCCCTGTTCGCGCTTGATTGGTCCGCCGGTCAGAGCTTGTTGACCGGCAGTTTCAGATAGACATTGCCCTGTTCATCGGCCGGCGGCATCTGACCCGCGCGCATGTTGACCTGCAGCGAGGGCAGGATCAGCCGCGGCATGCCCAGCGTGGCATCGCGGGCGTCGCGCATCTGGACGAACTCCTCGATGCTGCGGCCCTGGCCGATATGGACGTTCAGGGCCTTTTGTTCGCCCACCGTGGTTTCCCAGGCATATTCGTCACGTCCCGGCGCCTTGTAGTCATGGCCGACAAAGATGCGGGTGTCGTCCGGCAGCGCCAGGATTTTCTGGATCGACTGGTAGAGCGTCGCCGAGGAGCCGCCCGGGAAATCGCAGCGCGCGGTGCCGAAATCGGGCATGAACAGCGTATCGCCGACAAAGGCCGCGTCACCGATCACATAGGTCAGGCAGGCCGGCGTGTGGCCGGGCGTGTGCAACACGTCGCCGCGCATCTGGCCGATATGGAAACTGTCACCCTCGCGGAACAGCGCGTCGAACTGGCTGCCGTCGCGCTGGAACTCGGTGCCCTCGTTGAACACCTTGCCAAAGGTATCCTGCACAACGGTGATATTGGCACCGATGCCGATCTTGCCGCCCAGCCGCTCCTGCAGATAGGGGGCGGCGGACAGGTGGTCGGCATGCACGTGGCTTTCGAGGATCCACTCGACATTCAGCCCCTCGGCGGTGACATAGTTCACGATCGCATCGGCCGAGGCGGTGTTGGTCCGGCCCGAGGCGTGGTCGAAATCCAGCACGCTGTCGACGATGGCGCAGGCGCGGCCGTCGGGCTCACGCACCACGTAGGACACCGTAAAGGTGGCTTCGTCGAAGAAGGCTTTTACGAAGGGGGTCATGACGGGCTCCTGTTGGTTTCCCAGATCATATGGTGAATCATGAATATGATGCAACTGCCATGTGCCATTTTATATGCCCGGGCGCGGTTTGATATCGGTCAATGTGGGCGCTGCAGGGCTGTGCAAGGATACGGCAGCCGCTGCGAAAACAGGCAGATCGCGCCTTTGGCCTCGGGATGGGGCCAATTGTCCGGGAAATTTCTTATGCCTGTTACCTGCCTGTGGCAAAGTCGGTTCTGACAATGGGGAGAGGACACATGACAGCACAGGATCTCTACCGCGCCGCCGAGCGTCTGGAGCGCCGGGTCGAAGGCGCGTCGCTGAACACCCGTCTGGAGTTGCAGCCGGAATTCAGCAAGATCATGGACCGGATGCGTCAGCAGGGGCTGAAGGTGCCCGCCCGCCTGCGCCAGCTGGACGCGGCGCTGTGCGAGGACGCGGTCGAGGCGCAGTTCGACAATATGCCGGTTTGATGTACCGTTCTGGGCGCGTCGCGCTCAGCCCAGCGAAATCCCGACCATGACCATCATCAACCCGATCACGGACAGGAACAGCGCGCCCAGGTTCCAGGGTAGCACCGCCTGAACCGCAGCGCGCAGATCGTCGTCACTCAGCCCTGCCTTGCGGGCGCGGTTGACGCGCAGGATGCACCAGACCAGCCCGGCCAGCCCGAGCAGCGACAGGGCGGCCCCCGCCCAGATGATGATGTCGAACAGCATGATCGCCCCGCCTGTTACGCTGACTGCGCGCCCGCGTTACCCTATCGGCCTATCCGGTGCAACCGGCGGGAAATGATCCTTGCAGGCGAACCGGCGCCGCGCTATCCCGCTCGTCGCCGCATAACTCACCGATGGAGATCGCACCGATGGATCAGCCCCAGTCAGACGCCAATTACGGGATCGCCGCAGGCGAATTGCGCCAGTTCATCGAACGGATCGAACGGCTGGAGCAGGAAAAGAAGGACATCGCCGACCAGCAGAAAGAGGTGATGGCCGAGGCCAAGGCGCGTGGCTATGACACCAAGGTCATGCGTAAGATCGTCGCCCTGCGCAAGCGCGACAAGGACGATATCGCCGAGGAAGAGGCGGTGCTGGAGATGTACAAAGCGGCGCTGGGCATGGCCTGAGCGTCGCGCCCGCGGACCCGTCCACAGCCGGACGGGTCAGGGGGCGATGAACTGCACTCCGGGGATGCGTTGCAGGCTGAACACATCCTCGTCATACCGCTCGGTCAGCTGGTCGACCAGTTCATGGGTCCAGCCGGGCAGATCCAGCTCTTCCTCGACCGCGTCTTCCAGCGCGTATTTGTCCAGAAATGCGGCGATGACCCGGCGTTTCTGCATCTCGCTCAGCTCGGGATGTTCGGCCAGATAGGCGCGAAAGCGTACCATGCCCTCCTTGGACATGATCTCGGACAGCAGCGAGAAGCCGCCGACGATCTTGTTGCCATGTTCCAGCCCGGCCATATCGCGGATGATCTGCGCCCAGATCAGCGGCGTATCCTCGTTGCACCACAGGGTCAGCTGCACGTTCGGGGCGGCAGCACGGATGCTTTCGACCAGGCCGGTCCAGTGCAATTTGTTCAGGTCGATGCCATCCATCGCCTCGGCGGCACCTTTTTCAGGCAGGGCGCCAAGGATATCGGGGACGAAACTGGCCGGGTTGCGGATCGCCATGAACATCTCGACCTGGTCATAGGCAAAGATGGACTGCAGGTTCGCCATTCGGGGTGCGGCACGGGGATAGAACATGCCCTTGCCCAGTGCCGACCAGTGGGAGCCAAAGAAATTGGCATCCGAAAAGATCACTCTGTCGGCCACCTCGCCATCCAGGATCGTCTCTATCAGCACCTCGCGGGCCTGTGGTTCCGGCTCTGCCTCGTCCAGCGCGGTCAGCACCTTCTTGAACAGGGCGCGATACTGCGCTGGCCCCGGAACGGCAATACCACGCTGGGAAAACGGTTCCTTGTTGCTCAGCAGGCACCTGATCAGCCGATCATCGTCGGTGCCATGCGCGCCGGTATGGAATACCACCTGCATCGTTTGCCCGGCTTCCTTATGAAAAACAAACAGATAGTTCCCTGACTACAAGCTAGGTGCAAGTCAGTCAAACGCTTGGCGTAAAGGGGGATGCGAGATTTTCGTCAACAGGTCGAGAATTCCATCTTGAAGTCGGACCGGCCTGCGATTAATCGGGTCATGTTGCCCCTATAGCTCAGCTGGTAGAGCAACTGATTTGTAATCAGTAGGTCCGCGGTTCGAGTCCGTGTGGGGGCACCACTTAAACACCAGCTAAACACTGAGTTTCAAAGCAATTACCTCAATGAAATGAGGTGCTTGCGCAATCTGTGGTTGGGTTTAAGCGCGGTTAGAGCATAACATGAACCTTGTAACGTGAAGGCCATTACAAGGATTTTCAGAATGCCTCAGATCAAGTTCATCGACACCAAAGTCGGCGCGATTCCGACGCCGGACAAGACTGTCTGGTATACAGACCCCGAGCAGAAAGGCTTGCGCCTTTGTGTGACGAAGACCGGCGTTAAGACTTGGTACGTCAACAAGTGGGATCCGACCGCGAACAAAGTGCGCTCGGTCAAACTTGCTCAATGGGCGTCGAAGGTGACGCACTGCAAATGGGCGAAGGATCAGCGCGGCCTTGTCGCGCATGGCAGCGTGTCGGGCGACGTCTTGAACAAGGCCGAGACACAGGCGAAGGCGGCGGTCGAGCAGGCCAACGCGCTACCGACGTTTCGCGAGGCGCTTGAACAGTTCATCGAACACCGCACGACCAGCAGGCAATCGGGCAAGGCGCGGATGATGGAGACAACGGCCAAGGACTACCGCTCGACGTTCAACAAGCATCTGGCGCACTGGGCGGACGTGCATGTGGACAGGTTGCCGATTCTTGAGATCAATCAGTACCTGAATGCGGTGCAGATCACGCGCCCGAACGCCGCCCATGTCGCGGCAACGGTGGCCGGGGCGACGGTTCGCTTCATCAACAAGCTCTGCGCCCTTGCTCTGCCGATCCCGTCGCTGCTGGAAGGCACCAAGATGCGGTCGCGCGTCGAGACAGGCAAACTCGACATGCATGTCCCGTGGGCGAATCGCTGGGACGAGATCGAAGCAATCCAGAATGAGCATATCCGCCTGTGTTGGAAGATCACTTGGTATACGGGCTTCCGTGGCCGTGGGCTGCGCGCATTGACGTGGGACCAAGTTGATCTCGACGCCGGTGTTGTGACCTTCGACAGGCTCAAGCGTCAGGAGGTTGAGCGCACCATCGTTCTCGCGGACGATGTGTTCTGGCTGTTTAAACGCCTGCATGAAATTCGGCATGACGACTGCGACTGGGTGTTCCCGTCGCGTGTCGTGCGCCGGGATACGCGTGGCCACTTGGACGTGCTGGACAAACTGCCGCTGACGAAGCCCGGAGACTTGCGCCATTTCTGGATGACCGTTGCGCGGGAGGTAGCCCCGCGTCACGTTCACAGATGGTTGGCGCAGCAGACCATGACCGACAACGATCTGCGGATGCTCGGCCACTATGGTGAACCGACGTATGAAGAACAGAAGGCGGCGGCAAATTCGATTGCAGCGGCGATCAGCAAGCGGATTCAGGCAGCACCTTCTTCCGTTGTTGAATTGCGCCGAAACACCGCCTAAATTGAATGCTCCAATACCTCCATGCCTATAGGTAGTGACCCGGATAGGTGTGAGGCCGACGCGTGAGAGTAGTGGCATCGCCACTCAGGAAGCGGGAGACGCGGTTCGGTCATGTGGGTTCCAATCACAGGACCTATAATCATGACCATTGACCAAATCGCGTCACAAATCGACTCTCTCCGTGCGGACTTGATCCGTTCAAATCCACCTCTGGTAATGACCAGCGCCGAAGCCGCCGAGTTTCTTGGTGTATCGGATGAAACGATGCTCCGCTGGCGCAAAGACGGTTTTGGACCGTCATATTCGCAGCCCAATTGCCGAATTGTGCGATACCTTCGCGACGATGTGGTCGCATGGCTCGAGGAGAATCGGTGATGGCTGGAAATCGAATCCGCAGGCAGAACACAACCGACGAGTTCGAGCGTCTTGAACCCGGCGTGGCTCAAGACTTGCTCGCGTTCAATATCACCAAGCAGCGCATCGTCGATCTCTGCAATAAAGAGTTCGACGAAGACCCGCTGGAGGGTGCAAAAAACTACTCGTCGTTCCATCGCGCGCTTGATGGGCACGAGGTTTATTCAGGGATTGTCCACGCGCTGACGAACCTCCGCGATGATCAAGCGACCAACCCAGCGAAATACCTGCCCAAGGAAGGACCGGGGGAGGATTTGGCCGAATGGATGGCGCAATTCGCGAAAGCGACTTGGTGGTACAATCTCCTCGATCTTGAAATGACCCAAAGCACCCTGAACGCTTGGTTCTCAGGCCGTGGAAAGCGCGAACGGCCGGACGTGCGCGAACAGGTCGAGGCGTGGTGGGCCAAGTTGTCGGAAGCGGTAGAACTTGTCATGCGCCGAAATAGGGCTGAGGCGCGTTCCCGGCATCATGACTCAGAAGTGAAGCGGGACGAATGGGACAAACCACGCCGAGAAGCAATGTCGTGGGATACCTGGTGCAAGGACCAGCTTGAAGACGGATTGTCGATGGAGGAGGTTCGCGAGCATTTCATTGGGGAGGCGTTGATCTACAAGACGTCGCTCTTCGACGTGGACATAATCGACCTCGCGAACCCGCAGAACCCACTTGAGGCGGAAAGCCCGACAGACCTAGAGCGCAACTTGTGCGAGTATATGTGGAGCGAACTCGTTGAGCGAGACTTTGCTTGTGCTGTTTCACGGCATCCAACCGAGTTCGATCCCACGCCTTTCTTCGAGGAAGATCGCTGGGGAGATCGACGCAATGAGGAATGCCCAAAAGACATCAATTCGGAGCTGTATAAGCTAAATTACCGCACGAAAGTGACGCGGTTCTGGGATGCTGAGCAGCGGTGTGTTTCTACAGAGCGAGAGATCGTGGCGGTGTCGAAAGATGGCATTGATTGGCAGGAGCCAACAGAGCGACAGAAGCAGGGCTGGTCCAGTGGGTTTGACTACTGGCTGGCTGCGATGGATGCCGGTGAGTCGACTGACTCCCAGTACAAACAGGCGCTTGATGCCGCTTCACTGAGAGTCAGGCAGATTGATCGGAAGCTGTCACTTGAAATGGACGACGCAGAAAGGCGTTCACTCAAAGTCCAGCTTGAAGAAGCGCAGGATTGGGAAAATCACTGCCACAACGACTATTGAACCAGAGCGCGGATGATCTGTTCGCGTTCTGACTTCGTGGTCACGAATGCAAGGGCCATGAACACGGTTTGGATCGAATGCCCGTCGGCGTAAAGCTGGCGGGCGCGTTCTGTTGGGGTCATGGTTTGGGGTAGGTCAAAAGGCATTCGGGTCATCCTTCTTGAGCAGATTTCGTTTCACGAGTTCAACGATCACGCAGGCGGTCACGCCATTGGTTCGGGTTACGAGCCAGACATACAGGTCGTCTTTGTGCATGGAGGCGGCGTCGATTGTGGCCAGTGCATCGACAAGGTTGATGGCGTGTTTGCGCTTGCTCGTGCGGCCAGGCATCGTTGCTCTCCGTTGCGGTGTTGATGCGTGGCATCATACAGGCAGCGGGCGGCGGTATCCGACTGTAATGGCAGGTGACGATAAGGGAGTTATAGGTGCAGGGGCGTTGAGGCAGGACGCTCGGTGTTCCTGATGTGCGCCTTACGCATGTGACGCGTGTGCATAAAAAAATTATTATGTTCGTTTCCCTGATCGCGCACATAATAATTTTTTTGTGCACATGTCATGACGCGCGTAATGCAGCGTTCTGTCCCTGTCTCCTGTCAGAAAGACGTCCCCTTGAGGCGTCTGCCAAGACCAAATGATGGGTTATCAGTGGGTCAAGCCAATCAACTCATTGAACTGAAAGCATCATTCTTGGTCCAATCCTTGTAATGCACCGCATATCACAAGGATTTTGTCGATTCCGCCTCGACCACCCCCTTTCTCTGCTGCCGATCCCCGGCCCCAGGGACATTTAGAAGATCACAAATCCACGATTCTCCCACCGCGCCCGCACGGCACATATCCCCAGCGCCCTGACACCGCATCAAAGCCGCAGCGAAACCGCCCAAGCAACGCGTTCCTGCACATGCGCCCCGCCATGATGCCCGACACCCCATAACCGCCCGTCTCTGACGCGCTCTGCAAGCCTGCGCACAACGCCCATACGCGCCACCTGCTTTTCGCAGTTCGCTACCTGAAACTCCGGGAACGCCCGCCAAGCGTTCCTGATATGTTCTCACTATGCTCGCAAGTCGGCGGGTAGCCCGCACCTGTCCGCCGACACCCAAACAGAGAAAGTAAATCGAATGCCCCTGCAATCCGTCACAATTCAGCCGACGCCTCACGGCTCCCGCCTCTTGGGTGAAGACATTCACACGGCCTTCCACATGGACGTGCCGCTGCCTCCTGATGACCTCCACCAACTGATCATCGCCGCCGCGAAATCCGACGACTTGCACCCGCGCGCCGAACTTATGGGCGTGATCGCTGATCGAACGCCCAGCGGCGTCCGCGTCCGCGTTGTTGCGAATGCGGCCCACTTCGACATCCCGTGGCCCCTGATCGTGCGCGGGGTGCGCAAATGACCAAGATCAAGCACCGCACGTATCAGGAGCAACGCCAAGCCTATGACAAAATCCGCGATGTGATCGCTGGCGAAGACCGGCTGAAAAACGCAGGCGCACGATACCTGCCCGAACCCGAAGGGATGACCACTGCCCAATACACCCGCTATGTTCAGGGGGCGTCCTTCTATGCGGTCGCCGAGCGCACCTTGCGCGGCATGGTCGGTGCTGTCACCCGGAACGCCCCGGTTCTGGAATTGCCTGAACGGATCGCAGGAATGCGCGATGCTGCAACCTTCGAGGGACATTCACTCGACGTGCTTTTGGAAAGCGCCCTGCGCGAAGTCCTGTCCCTCGGCAGGTTTGCGATGCTGCTCGACTACCCGACGGACGGTGCGGCCCCCGGCTCCGCGCCGTTCATCTCCACTTTCGACGCAGAGTCGATCTTGGACTGGAAAGAGGAACTTGTCGGCGGGCGTCAAAAGCTGACCTACCTGCGGCTGCACGAGACCAACCACGACCTCGAAGACACCGGCGTCGAGCAACACCTCGTCCTGACCCTCGACCCGGCCTACACGGTCAAACGCTACCACGTCAAATCGCAGCGCAACGGCCCTGACATTCAGTCGGTCGAAGAAGTTCAAGTCGGCGAAGACATCACGCCGACAATCGACGGCTCGCCAATGTTCGACATTCCGGCGGTGATCGTGTCGCCCTACAACCTGAAAGCGGACGTTGAAAAGCCGCCCTTCCTCGATCTCGTGAACGTCAATCTCGCGCACTGGCGCGTGAGTGCCGACTATTACTGGTCGCTTTACCTGACGTCCCAGCCGACGCCTTGGGTCGCCGGGTCGATCAATGAGAAGAACAAGCCGAGGCAAATCGGCAGCGGTGCGTTCTGGGTTTTGCCTCAGGGCGCGCAAGCGGGAATGCTCGAGTTCACGGGCGCAGGTATCGCCGCGCAAAAGACGGCCCTCGACGATCTGACGGCCCAGATGGCGACGCTCGGTGCGCGGATGGTATATGACGGCAAAGGCCGCAATGAGACGACCGACACGGCCCGCCTGCGCCATCGCTCTGAACTGTCTCTGCTTCACAGCAGCGTCAACATGGTCGAAGCCGGTCTGACGAAACTCCTGCGCCTTGCCGCTGAATGGACGCGCCCCGGCACTGCTGACGATGTTGTCTTCAAACTGCACCGTGACTTCGTGACCGCCCAGATGGACCCGGCCATCCTCACGGCCCTGCTCAAGGCCTACACCGCTGGTGCAATCTCGCACGATACCTTCCTGATGAACCTCAAGAAGGGCGAACTTATGGACGTGAACCGCGCCCTCGACGATGAACGCGACCTGATCGACGAGGACGACAACGTACTGCCGATGCCTGGGGTCGCGTGATGCTCACCGACCCCGACTTTGGCCAGCACAATTCACGAACGCCGCCCGAAGAACTCTTGATCTTTGCCGTCCTGTCTCGCGCGATCTTGGACCTGTTCGGCCCTGTTGCTCTGGCGTCCAATAAGGCTGAGGGGAAAAAGTCGAGATACGAAGCCTTGCGGTTTCTGACCGACCATTCGGGCGCGTGGGCGAAGCGGCGAACGGAGCTTTGCGACGCCATCGGTTTCAACGGTGACGACGTTCGGGCGCGCGTTATCCGCGTCTTGGAGGGCGATACGAGGGCGCTCGACGTTTACGAGGGGCGCGGCTCTTTGAACCAGGTCGAAAAGGCCCGCGAACTTTGGGAATGTGAGAAACAGGCGCGTGCCGATGCGCAAACCCGCCGCAAGGTCAAACCGAAGCGACAAGGCGTTCGATACATGGAGGCGCGCCCCAAGGTCATGGCGCTGCTGGATCGACCGCGCACCGTAAAGGAACTGTCTGACGAAACCGGCTTCTCCGACGGCGTGGTCCGCACAGTCCTGAACAAAGCGATTGAGAAGGGCACCGTCGAGAAACAAGGAGCCGCATACCGAGTACCTGATACTCCGGTTGCGGCGACGGCGGCGTAGCACCGATATTCAATCTACAGAACGCGAGTTAGGCTCAACCTTCTGGTCTTGTGATGGAAACGGGGCGGGTTGGGCATGACCCGCCCCAATCACGAGGAACCAGAAATGGCCGACGAAAACGATAAGCAAGCAGAAGCCCTGATTGCCGCACTCGCACCGAAAATCGCAGAGGCGATCCTTCCCCAAATTACGGAATCCGTTGAAACCCAGATCAAGGGCGTCGTCACCAAGAACGACGAGCTTCTAGACAAGCTCGCGAAGCAGAAAGCGGACGACAACCACAGCAAGTTGCTCGCCGCTGCTGAAAGCCAGTACCAAGCCCGCCTGGACGGCAATGGCTTGTATCAGGGGCGCAAACCCGGCGACTCGATCAAGATCAAGAAGTCCGATGCGCGTTCGGTGTCCAAATACCGCGAAGCCAAAGCCCTCGCCGAGAAAGAGGGCGTGCCGCTCGAGATCGTAGCCAATGACTAAGAAGGTCACTCTGGTGCCCGGAAAGGGGCCGGTGGCGACCGTGCATAAGAAGCGTGGTCCGCCGAAAGGCACTCCTGTGAAGGCGAAGCAGCCCTACAAGATGGAGCTGCTCCCCGATGCAAAGCGGGAGCATTACACGCGGGAGATCGTTCTCGGGCGCATGTCGATGTTCCAAGCGGGCAAAGAACTTGGAATTTCTGATACGTCGGTTGCCCGGTACATCACCCAACTTCCCGAAGACGAAAAGCTGGCCATCCTCGCGACCGCCATGCACGACGCCAAGGTCAAAACGGCGATGCAGCACGCGGCCATCGTCAACGAGTTTGGCGAGGACACCGACAAAGACCTAAAGTGGGTTCTGCGTGAGCTTAAATCGCTGCTGGAATCCGCCAAGGGCGACGAAGACCGCATGATGCAACTGGGCGCGCTGAAAGAGCTTCGTCAGAGTCTCATGTCCCTCGCGGACCTGCACGGCAAGCTGAACAAGAAGATGGATATTCATCTGAACCTGAACGAAAGTCCGCAGTTTATCCAACTCCGTTCGATCATCCTGAAAGTGCTCAACAACCACCCAGCCGCGAAGCACGAATTTCTGAACGAGATGGACGCTATGGGGGTCATTCAGGAACCTGTCCTTGTCGATGATCGGAGACCTGCGTAATGCCTTCCCAAGTCGCAAAAGCCGCCGTTGGGATCGTGAACCAACTCGAAAAGGTCGATCTCGAAAGCCCTAACGATATGCGCGAACAGTTCGAGTCTGCGCCGCCCATCGTCGTCAAACTCCTTTCCGAGTTGGCCGCCCGTCGAATGCTGAAACCCGCGACACGGTGGCCGGGTCGTCCTGATCGCCCATGATGGACCCGCACCTCCTGTCCTTCCTGCAAGGTCTGACTGTCTCGCTCGATCCGGTCGAGCGCTTCCGCCTTGCCATCGGTGAGCCGGACCCTTGGCAGAAAACGCTTCTGTCCACCGACCCGCGTTTAAACGAGGCGGACCGAATGGTGCTCGCCCTGTGCGGACGTCAGTCGGGCAAATCGACTTCTGCTGGTGGTCTTGGCTATGACGATTTCTCGCAGGCAAGACGGTGATCTTGACGGCCCCTAGCCTGCGGCAATCGACGGAATTGTTCCGCCGGATTCTGGAATTCAAGAACACCGATCCGTTCTGCCCGCCCATCGTGCGCCAGACGCAAACGGAACTTGAGGCGCACCCATCGCACGGCGGGCGGATCATCGTTGTTCCCGCGACTGATCAGGCCAGGGGAATGACGGCGGACACCATCATTGCCGATGAGGCGTGCTTCCTCGACGACGATGCTCTGACGGCCTTCTTCCCTATGAGGCGCGAGACCGGGCGCATCTTCTTGCTGTCCACGCCGAACCTGCGAACCGGATTTTTTTACGAGACGTGGACAGGCGACAAACAGGTGCGCCGCATCATGGCGCGCTCCATCGACATCCCCCGACGCGCGGCGCAAGTCGCCTTCGACAAAGCCACCATGTCCGACACCACGTTCCGGCGCGAACACCTGTGCGAGTTTGTCGGTTCTGGAACGCCCCTCCTGTCTTGGGACACGCTCGAAAATTCGAGCAACCCGAACGTCAACGCATTGGAGCTGTCATGACACAACCCAAGTATGAATTTCTGAAAGACGGGCGCGTTGTCCTGCCATCGAACGCCGACCCTGCGGCCTATGGCACGGTCGTTCACGGCTGGTTGAAACACCACGTCGGCATGGACTTGGGTCGCAACGATCCGTCAGCAATCGTGGTGGTGAGGGATACTTGCTATCCGCAGTTCACGGGCCGCGGTTTCGAGCAAGAATTGGGACCCCGCAAATGCACCGTCGTCTTTCAAGAGACGATCCAGCTTTACTCCTACACCGACCTTGCCGATTTCTTGGCGAAGCGCCTCAACCAGATTCCGCACTGGTCCCTCGCCATCGACGCATCAGGCCTCGGCGCACCATTCAGCAGCACCTTGGACAATGCAGGGATCGAGCATCACGCCGTTGTCATGACCGCTGGCGCGAACATGTCTCGCAGCGGCAAGGATGTGAAGATTGCGAAAACGATGCTTCTGGAGAACATGGCCGTCGGCCTTGAAACCGGCGCGCTCACCGTCGCCCACGACCTTGAAGGGAAGCAAGACCTGCTGAACGAGATCGCCAGCTTTGAACTCGCCAGTACGTCGTCGGGCAATCTCGTGTTGCAGGGCGGCGGCAAAGGCCACCATGCCGACCGCGCGATTGCGACCGCCTTGGCATACCTTTCTGCAACTCACCTGGACACAACTCTCAGCGGCTCCTACCGGCTCAGCGGCTGGGCCTGATTCCTTGCTATCGCTTGGGTTGTGTGCGACGCTGCCAGTATGGAACCGGACAGCAAACGCTTCAACTCATGGGGCCTGACAGGCGATCCCGAAGAAGACAGGCGACGCAAAATCGCTATGCTCAATCGCGTCAATAAGTTGCGCGAGGCGTTCGAGGCCAGTCAACATGTCCAGATTGATCTACTCGCAGGCTTGGGCGGTAACGTGGAGCCTGACAAAACGAAAGCCAAGCGAACGTCGCAGTGGAAGAAGGATCGAGAAACGATCATGAAGGCCCTTGCGCTCGACCTCCACGAATACATCCCAGAGGAACTGGCGCGGTACTACGGCTACACCTCTAGGCCCGAACCCGACAACCACCCGACGCCGCCCGAAGACCTCTCGAAACCCCCGTTCTGACCTGCGCTCTCGTCGTGTTCGCTGCAACCGCGCCCGTCATTGCCCGACGAGTTCAACGAGCCACCGGGAAAAGGGTAGGCGCTGATGGGCGCCTCGGGGTTTTGGGTATTGAGGGTTGCGAGAATCACGACGCTCATTGATGTGACGCCGACCGTGCTCTTCGTAAAAATTTGTGATCCTTAATGGTCGGCCACTTTGTTGCACGAAGGCGCTTCTCATGCTGGCAAAAATTCGTATGATCTTTGCATGCAAAGCGTCGCCCATCACCTACAAGTCGAAGCCGTCAAACTGGTGCCTGCCTCCACGGTTGATGCTGACTCATATGCACGATCTGCATTTAATAGATATTACTATGCGACATTTCTTTGTGTCAGATCGGCTCTCGTTTCCATTGACAGAAAATATGAAAGCTCCCTGAATCATAAGGGCGTGCCTGACCTTCTTAGGGGGGTGATTCAAAAAAGAATTAAGGCAATACAGAAAAAGGCTGATAAGCTTGGTGACCAGTTACTGGTCAAAGACTGTCGGCAAGCAAATTCGCGGAACTTGAAGTTTGCCAACACGCTAGAAAAAGCCTATGCGATACGTGTGGTTGCTGATTACACGCCGGAAACCGCTGTAGACTTTAGATCGTCTCGTTTTTCACTTTCCGGTGTTGCGGTTACAGAAGCTCACGACTGGCTCGGCGAAGCAACCCTTTGGGCTTCTCTACTTCTTGACGTAATCAGGCAAGAGAATGCGTAGTTTAGAAAAAGTCACAAAGTATCTGGTGGATAGTGGCTTAAAACTCAGCGGCCCTATCGCGCGTAGGGATGGTGAAAATTCGGACCTATACGCTTTTGTTGAAGTAACTAGGGACGAAAAAGGGCATCAAAAACCATCGAACCTGCGCCTTAGTCGGTTAACCAAAGAGCTTTTGGACGATGGAATTGTTGTCAAGTTTATTCTCAACGACGTCTCAAACGCAGATTTTGAGACGGGACTTAGAGCTACACTTCTTCACGCCTTTCCAGAATTCATAAGAAACTGCTTTCTGTCATTTGACAACGACGGGGCCGTGGTGTGGATTGTCCCGAAAATTTCTGCTGTTAGAGAACACTTGGGCTCAATTGCAAATCGTATTACGATCTACTTGGGAAACGCGGACATAACTCTTTCAGAGGTTAAGTTAACTGTTGACGAAAACCTTCCTTCGCGTACTGCAATCTTGAGCGAACTCAGAATTTCTGCACCGACGACTTCTGAGCACTTGGCGGAAAGGTTGTCAGAAAAAGGGTTTTCGACTCCCCCCATTGACTACATAAACCGTCACTTAGATGCGCTGAGACGCGCGAACCACGTTATTCGGCGGAAGGACGCCCACTATTGCTTAACCGCAAGCGCATTGAAGGTTCTAGGAACAGTAAAGCGAAGAAGTAGTCCAGACATAGCACGCTTCCTTGACCTCGCTAGGCGGGGGACATAGTTTGTCGTTGTGGAAGCCTCAGGCGCGGGTGTGCATCATGCCCATTTGCCAAGACTACATACAGAAGGGTCGTCGGTCTTCGAACTGGCGCTCCTTCGAAGCGCCAGTTCGAAGACCGACGCTCATGAAACGATTGTTTGCTAAATGAGGCTTCCGCACCAACTTACTGGTTCGCGCTTTTTCTCGTTTTCTGACGAGGGAGAATTCTTGAAATCTGTTAGCGCAGTGGTTGATGAGGAGGAATTCGTTCGCATTGGAAGCTTGGTTCAAGCTGGGCTTATGCCAATTACTTCGAAAGAGGTGTTGGCAACAATGCTGGGCGTCAATCCTGGGATCATTTGGTCACTGGAAAACAAGCCTGAGCGTTATTACCGGCGGTTCAAAATTCCAAAGGGCAAGGGAGAACGAGAAATCGTAGCGCCGAAGGTTGGCCTGAAAGTAATTCAAAAGTGGTTTTCTGTGCAGCTTCAGGATTGCGCAAGAATTGATGATCACGTGTTTGGGTTTGTTCCGGGCAGGTCTCATATTGATGCGGCTTCGGTGCACACGAATGCCAATTGGGTATATTCAATTGACTTGACAAATTTTTTTCCCAGCACACCCATAAACTGGGTGGCGTCCAGTCTAATAAATATTGGCTACGATGCAGATAGTGCAGATCGAATTTCAAAATTGTGCTGCTACCGTGGTGCACTCGCACAGGGGTCTCCAGCGAGTCCAGTTCTGTCGAACATCTCGATGAGAGGTATTGATGCCGCTTTAGGTGCACTTGCGGCGGAAATGGATGTCAGAGTTACTAGATACGCCGACGACATCACATTTTCAGCGGCTGGAGAATTTCCCCAAGTGTTGCCTGAAAGGCTTGAATCCTTGTTTTCCCAGACACCTTGGAAAATTTCACAAGAAAAGACATATTTTTCCGAAGCGCCAGTGCGGCTAAAGGTTCACGGACTTGTGGTAAACGGCAACACGGTGAAATTGACGAAGGGATACCGTAATAAACTTCGCGCATACCGCCATGTCCTCCAAACCAACCGTTGCCGACAGGAGGACTTGGCTCGCCTTTCAGGGCACGTAAGATATGCTTCACAAGTTAGTAGCCGTGACGATTAGGTTTTGGTCTGAACAAGCCATTTGGATTCCAAATCTAGCCAAGGTATGCGGTGCATGCATCCGACGTTATTGACTAGATGTAGTAGCTTCTGGTCAAGTGCCCTCAAATAGAGGGAAGAACATTGTCAGAAGAACGATTCCACATAGCTGAATGGTACGGAAATCCATTTCATCGACTTGGTGACTGGGATCGTGTGCGCCTTGCGCAGCACAAGGTCGGTGGCGCAACTATGTCAAAGGCCGAGATAGACCGTCTTGTCGTACTCGAAGACAAGGCCGTGACTGAGGCGTTGACCTCCCGTGAGAGCGACCGCCTGTCGGTCCTGCGGGATAAGCTTACCCGGCAACAGGCAGAGGAAATTCCTTGTCCATTTCGACCCGATACCCCTAACGCGACTTGCACAAAGCCGGGAGGTGTCTGTTCAATCCGTGTCTACCGGGGCGAAAAAAACCGTGTTGAACCGATCACAGGCGAGCGCGGCAGACTTCGAGCGTTGTGCCCTTGGCGTTTCCATCAAGACGGCAAAGCGTTCTCAGAGGTTGGCAAGCGTCTACTAAACGACCCGGACCCGATCAAAGCGGGCGAAGTTGGCTTCTTGGAATCGAGCGGAAACCTCGATAGCGATCCCGGTGAAGATGTCGGTCGTATAGACATGATACTCGTCAAATCGAACGGTGTCGAAGGCGCGCCTATGGACTGGGTCGCGGTCGAGGTTCAGGCCGTCTATTTCTCGGGTAAGAAGATGTCCATCGAGTTCGACCACCTGATCAAGACGCAGGGCAAAATCTCAATGGCTCGCGAGAAACGCAGGCCGGACTATCGCTCTAGCGGTGTGAAGCGCCTGATGCCGCAGTTGCAAACCAAGGTGCCGACCTTGAGGCGCTGGGGCAAGAAGATGGCTGTGGTTGTCGACGCGCCTTTCTTCTACTCGATGGGAGAGATGGCGCGTGAGCGCGATGTCTCGAACGCAGACATCATCTGGTTCCTGGCTGATTTCAAGGAGGACCTAAATGGTGGCGGCTTCAAGTTGGAAATCGTCGAGGAGTTTTATACGACGCTCGAAAGCGCGACGTTGGGCCTAACAGGCGGCACTCCGGTCTCGCAGGGGGATTTCGAGGCTCGGATACGAGCGAAGACCGATGGATAACCGTTGCCCGCTTTACCCATTGTTGATAAAGCTGGTACAAAATGAGAACAAACAATGCGGGCGGAAGGCATGGCACATACTGCGATAGACCTTTTTTGTGGTGCAGGCGGGCTGTCTGCTGGCCTCGAAATGGCTGGGTTCACTGTGCTTGCGGGCAATGACATTTTTGATGCAGCAGGCAAGACTTTCGAGGCGACCCATCCGCGGGCCAAATTCATACCCGGACCAATTGAAGACCTGACGATTGAACATTTACTCGAAGTAACAGGCCTCAAGCCCGGCGAGTTGACTGTCTTGGCTGGCGGTCCACCGTGCCAAGCATACTCTGTCTACAATCACCAGCGTGGGATGCACGACGAACGCGCAACCTTGTTCAAGGAATACCTCCGCATCGTGGATGGGCTGCGTCCAGAGTGGATTGTGATGGAGAACGTCACGGGCATCTATTCGATTGGCGGCGGCGAGGCAGTCGCAGCGATAAAGTCGGAATTGGCTGCTCTTGGCTATGAGGTTGAAGAAGCAGTTTTGCGTGCGGAAGAATATGGCGTTCCTCAGGAACGCAGGCGGGTGGTGTTCATTGGCAATCGGGTAGGAGTACCGATCTCGCATCCCGAACCTACACACGGCCCGGGCCGTTCGATGCCGTTTGTGACGATCAAGGATGCGATTGGTGACTTGCCTGCACTTGAGAATGGAGAGGCAAAACCGGATGCAGCCTACCTTGATGGAAAGCCCACTAGCTACCAACGTCAGATGCGCGGCAACGCGACGGTGATCACCAACCATGCGGCCCCAAGACTTGGACAAGTCAACATGGATCGCCTGCCGCATATTCCACCGGGCGGCAGTTGGCGTGATATTCCATTTGATCTGCTTCCCGCTGGTATGAAACGCGCAAAGCGTTCGGACCACACGAAACGGTATGGTCGAATGACTTGGGATGGTTTGTCCTGCACGGTCTTGACCAAATGCGACATTCACTGGGGCGCCTACATTCATCCTGAGCAAGACCGCGCTATCTCTGTCCGCGAAGCAGCGCGTTTACAGGCGTTCCCAGACTGGTTTGAGTTTCATGGGTCTCGAACCGACCAGTATGTGCAAGTTGGAAACGCTGTTCCGCCTGTTCTCGGCAAAGCAATCGGAGATCACTTGATGGGTCTCATCAAGGCCCGGTCAAGCAAGGCTGCTTAGAAGCCGCGTGAGACTCACAAGCCAAAAGGAGCGTTTGCAGTTGTTGCCGAGGTGAGTTGGCTTGATCAATTGCGATGTAGGGTGTGGCGAGTTAGCCTGTGCGTATGGGCAAACGGTATACGACCAAGAATTACCGCCAACGCTTCTCCGGCAACGTCACCGAGGAGGACGGGCGTGTCTTCCTGTTTGGCTGCGAAGAAGTCGGACCTATTCAGCTTGAAGGCAGATTCCACTTCTTCAAAGGTGAACTCTCTGAAGAGGCATGGGAGCGGGTGCGCAAGCGGCACAAGTTGTCGAAGAAAGTTCGACATACCTGCTATTCTTGGGGCGTGCGCAAGGGTGAGGGGCGCAAGTTCGGCGGACCTTGGACAAGCCCGACATTCAACGTAGGCGTGATCTACGCTCATAACCACTTTGGCAAACAATAGGGCGTTTCAAAACATCGCCCTTGTGACATCCTTGTAATGCCCGACGCGCGCTGGGAAAAACACTGGTTTTCCAAGTGTGTTAGCGTCTTGCCCAAGGCATTTGTAATCAGTAGGTCCGCGGTTCGAGTCCGTGTGGGGGCACCAGATCACTCGTTGATCATCCTTTTTTCAACGATACAAGGCCGTTAGCTCTTCCCGAAGGACACATTTCGGGGCACAAAAGGGGCACATAGGATGGTTGCGACGGTGAAGCTCAGGCACGTTGATAGGACAGACTCGGGTGGCTGGCGGTATCGTCGCCGCGTCCCGACACCTCTTGTCGAAGTGACAGGGAAGGCTTGGTTCCGTCATTACTTCGAGGCCAAGACGGAAGTCGCGCTGGTCGGGGAATACCCGAAGGCTGAGGCGGCGTTCGCCAAACTGGTCAAGGAGGCCAAGGCCCGCCTGTCCGCTGTCGAGACCCGATCTCCTCGTGAAGCGTGGTTCGCGGCCCGGGTGTAAGCGGATGCCATGAGTTCGGCGGTCGTGGGTCTTGAGAACGACGACGACGATTACGATAGGCGCGAGGTGGTCGCTGAAAGCCTGCGCGGGGTGCCTGACAAGGCCTTGACCGTCGTGGCCCTCATGGACCCCGAGAGGCCAGCCCCCGTACATACCCTGCAGGATGCCCGAAACATCTACCTCAAGGAGCGGCTTGGGGATGATGAAGACGGGCGGAAGCGGGTGGACAGGGTGTTCAAGCGGGTCGAGGAGGCGCTGGGCGATTTGACCAAGTTGCCGTTGTCGGGTCTCAAACGGGAACACGCCCGTAAGGTCCGAGATCACATGTTGCAGTCCGAGAAGAAGGGCGGTGGCACGTTGTCCCCGGCCACGGTCGAGAGGGAGTTAAACCTCGTTACGGCTGTTGTCTCGTTGGCGTTGCGGGAGTTCGATCTTGCTGGGGAAGTTGCGAACCCGTTCGAGAAACTGCCCGTGGGGTCTGCCGGTAATGAGGCGCTGAAGAACGAGAGCGACAAGCGCGACCCGCTGCCCGCTGATGTGATCAAGGCCATGCGGGAGAGGCTGTCTAGCGGCGCTGTCCGGTTACCTGAGATAGGCCTGATCTGGCGTCTCCTCGAAGGCACGGGATGCCGTATGTCCGAGGTAACGGGTCTTCTTGTCGATGATGTGGACGTAACAAGCGACCTGCCTCACATCCGCATCCAGTGGAACGAGGACAGGCGCTTGAAGACCCAAGTCTCCATCCGCTCGGTTCCTCTTGTCGGGGATGCTCTGGACGCTGCCAAGGAAGCCCTTGAGTTGTCCCGAGAGGGCAGGGCGCTGTTCCCCAGATACAGCGGCAAGCGCGGCGGTGATGGGGCTTCTCAAATCCTGATGAAGCACCTACGCACGATCACCACGAACCCCCGCCACACGAACCACTCATTGCGCCACAAAATGAAGGAACGGCTGGTGACAGCAGACGTGTCCGAACTGGTTCAGAACTTCCTCCTTGGGCACACCCTTCGGGGCGAGGGAAACACGGCTTACGGGGGCGAAAGGGCCAAGCTGGTGGTGACCACGAAGGCCTTGAAGAAGGCGCTGGGTCTGCCTGAATAGCCCCGCTTTCCCCGTCTTCCTGATCGAGGTCAATACGTCGCGGGTGACCCACTCTTGGAATGGCTTGGCGTCCGCCTTGTCGCTCCGGGTGATCAGCTTGTAGAGGCCACTCTCGGACAGCATAGTTGTGTGCCAAGTGGACCCGCAGAATAACTGAGGGTGCGTTTTCTTGGTAAGGACACGCTTCTCGTCCTTGGCGACATTCACTGTCCACCTTGAAGTTCCTGCACTCATATCCATCCCCAATGCTCTACAAGCATCGTTGGCATAGAACCACGGCTCACCGTCGATCTGCACCACCCGCAGGGTCATCCCGTTGAAGTCGTAGGTGCTGACCTCGGGGGTCTCCTTCGATCCAATACGGGGCGGTCTGACTACCCCCTAAGTAGCTTTGATCTACTTTGGTGGTCTCGTCGGCCAAGGTCGGAAAAAACCCCGCAGGTGCCCGCTAAGGCTCCCACGAGGGTTCACTGTAGTTCACTGTCAAGCCAGCGGGTCGGGCCTCAAGAGGCGCTGGAAGGTCTCTCGACGCTCCCTATCCATCTGCTTCTGCCGCTCCTTCGCCTCCTTCATCAACCGCTGCTGGTGGTGATGTTCGGCGTTCCGTCTCATCCCCTCAGCGGCAACTTCAGCACAGGACTTCAGTCCCGCTCCGAGGTGCTTGGGCTGGGAGATGTTGCAACCGGGGTTGAAGGGCCTGTCGTGGCTCATGCTGCGAGGCTTTCTGTAGGGGGCCGTTCCAGGGGCCTTTGAGGGCGCTTCGGGGGGTTGACCCATGCGGACAGCGAACGGGGTTTGGATGCGGGGGTAGAGCCGCGCTGGAGGACCACCACGGTCGAGGGGGAGACCCCCGCCGCGATGATCATCTTCATCAGCTTGATCGAGGCATTCCCGTCGTGGACAACCTCCATGTCCCCTTCGATCCCGTAGAGAGCAGCCGAAGCTGCCTCCAAGCGGGCGCGGTTTATGGGCCTGTATTCGTTGGCGTTGCGGTACTTCCTGACGGTGTCGAGGGCGATGATGGTCATGGTCTTCTCCTCCGTCAGATGAACCGGATGATGCCCTGATGGACAGCCACCTCGAAGGGTATCTTCCCGAAGTCGTTGGTCACCACAATCAACCTGCCTTTCCCGTCGCTCTCCCAGCCATATCCGGCCTCGTCGAGAGCGGCCTTCACATCGTCCTGCATGAAGCGGTCTGCCTGCCAGAGGAACCGCTCCTTGGCCTCGTCGATGATCTCGAAGCCTTCGTCGATATTCCCCAAGACCAGCTGACGGGCTGCATGGGTGAACTTGCCGAGGCGCTGGAGGTCGGACTTGAGGAATGCCTCGAAGGCATCCCCGTCGATACCCGAGGCTTCGATGCGCTGGGCAACGGCGTCGTAGAACCCTTGGTGGGCCTTGTTGACGATCTCGGCCATCTCATGGGGTTCCATGTTGGCTGCGGAGGCCAGCTTGCCGATGGTGTTCGGGGAGACTTCGCCGTGGTTCAGGATTTCATCCATCCCCCTGATAGCATCCCCCTGAAAGCAGCTCTCGACGATGGTCTTCATGGCAGCTTCGCCTTCTTCACTGAGGGAGAAGGTATCGTCGCTGTCGCTACCACTGGCCTCCCCCTTCACCGAGGAGGCATCAGGCTTTCCCGGCAGGGCACCTGCAGTCGGGTCTTTCAGGTCCGTCTTCCGGGGTGCATCGCTATAGGAGCCGTTAGGGTTGCGGACGAGGAACCCGAGGTCAGCCGCGATGGAGGTCATCCCACCGGGCAGCGTCACCTGGTCGGAGCCACGGACGGCGCGGTTGACGATCATGTGGCCCCCTTCGGCAGCAGCGGTCTCGATGATCGACCCTTTGAAGCTGCGGTCTTGGTATGCCTGATACTCGCCGTTGTGCTGTTCAGTGACACGGGCGGGGCCACCGTTGAAGGGCATGTGAACTTCCCGGCTGACCGTGGTGTCAGGGCGGCTCTGACGAGCGGTGATCTCAGCGATCTTCTCGGGGGTTGCGATGTTGGAGGTGCATACTTCTTGTTCGCCAGAGGCGGTAATCCAGCCGTTGGACATGGTGATATTCCTTGATCGAGTTGAGTTTCAGATGGCGAGGAGGACGGCCTTCGCGTCTGCGAGAGACCAGTCCTTGGGGATGGGGTGGCCAGTCAGGTGCTGATGTGAGGCCAGAACCCTCATGGTCCGGGTGGCGTGGAGGGCGGAGGAGATGCCACCCTCGGGGAAGGCTGCCTTCAGCTGCCATACGGTCAGCTTCGGGTTCACCCTCAGGTGCTCCCAGAGGGCCTGCATGCGCTGGTCTTGGGGCTGTTCCTGTGACCTATGCTGGGGCTGTGGCGGCTCATCGCTTGGCTCGGCACGACGGCCAGCGAACTCCTTGCGGGCCTCCAGCAGCGTGTTGAGGTGCGCGTCGAGGTCACCCTTGGAGACCGGGATGGGGGTTGGTTGAGGGGGCACTGGAGGGGCCTCTGAGGTCTCCCTCAAGGATCTCTCCATATACACTGCGAATGCCGCCAGTGCGGCCTTACGTTGCGGTTTCAGCTGCGCCACCCCGACTTGACCAGACCATCATGCAGGCGCTGCTGTTGTTCCGCTGCTGCGACCTCGTCTTCGGCATCCTCGGCCAGCCGTTCGACCAACTCGGGCAGAGTGATGGACATGGCAGCCGCGATGATCTCAGCCGGGGGCAGGCGAACGCCGGTCTTGGCCTCGTAGTCTTCGGCAATGAGGTCACAGGTGATCTGCACCTCGTTGCGGATACGGATGGAACGCCACCAGACCGGCACGTTCCGGTCCTGCCGCTTGCTTCCAGCGGTCTTGTACTTCTCGTCGAGCGGGGCAAACCGGGGGCCACCGAAGGCATGGACGAGCTGACGACGGAGTTCCGAGGTGAACCGGGACCGTTTCTTCTGGGAGCGGGTGGGGAGGGTTTCGATAATGGACATGGGAGTTCCTTGGTGATGGATGGAGGTCGGTGAGCAGTTGCGCTGAGGGCCGTTTCAGGGGCCTTTGGACTGCTCTGGAGGGAGAACCTGCGGACAACCCCAGAGGCCACTGAATGGGCACCTGAGCGGGCTGCTGGAGGGTGGTTAGGCGCTGGGTCAGGCTGCAACTGCTGGTGCAGCGGCAGCATTCCATGGGACCGGGCGGTGTGCCGTCATCGGTCGGAAGTCATCAAACAGGTCGATGACAACAAGATCATCATCAAAGTCCTTCCGGGCACGACGAGCTGGCTCCGTGCCGATCTCGATCTCGTCCTCGCGTAGAGGCCCGCAAGACAGGAGACCATGGTAATCCCCGTGGGGCCGGAGCGGGTCCAGAGGGCGTCCTTCGCTGTCCTCGTCGATGGCCTTCACGACCTTCCTGAAGACCGTCTCAATGGTTTGCTTCGGGGGCACTGCAGGTGACCAGTGGGCTGCATCGTGACCTTTGAGAACTTGTTCCGTCAGCCACTCGGTGAACCCGATGGACCTGATCGGGTTGAAGTCCTTCACCTTGCCCTCGGCAAACATCATCACCGCCCTCGGGCTTATCAAGCTGCCCCTGTTGCGGCGACCGTCAGAGAACCTGAAGGGGGTGTTGGTGATCTTGATGATGTCGGGATGATCTACCCGACGCAGGGCGCGGCCAGTGTGCTTGGTCTCTGCGGCATTGAAGCCCATGACCTCCATCACCTGATTTCCAGACAACCAGATGTTGCCGTTGGTCTTGATGATGTCGATGTGCTTGGGGCCGTCGGTGTCTTCGTAGACGGCGGTGTTGTGTTCGAAGGTGTCAGCGAACAGGGCCTAACCTTCATGATCGACGATGTCGTCCATGTCTTCTTCCTTATGTAAACCTAAGGGCAATGGCGGGTATTTAATGGCGGGTATCTCCGCTACGGTGTGATGAGGAGGAGAACTTCGCCTCGTCGGCATTGTCCGACAGGCAGAGAGAGGAACCTGATGGTCACCTTCATCATGAAGGGTCTCGATCAGAATGCTCCATCATGGGGCAGACCATGGAGGAGATGTTCACCTAGAGGGCACCTAAATCTTCGTCTCCTTCGGCGGAAGCCGAGCTGGTCTTCACCACGAAGTGGGATGTTCAGGTTCTCCAGTGAAACTGGGTCTCACTGACGGTGCACCTACAATAGGGCTTCTTCTTCAAGACGAGTGCGAAGCCGACACCCCAAGGCCCTTATATAAACCTAAGGGCAATGGCGGGTATTTTCTGGCGGCTATCTCTTAACGGTCCCCCATCACGGTCACTATTACATATGCGGAGGCGGATTGGCTGATCAGGGCCGTGACAGGTTTCGAAAAGGGGATGGATTTCACCCCACCGAAGGCACGTACCCCGAAGAAAAGCCCCCCAGATCACAGCCGTCATCGCCTAGCCACCCCCTCGCGGCCCCGTGAATGCCGCGTTGAGGTGACCGCTCGGGCCGTGATCGTGGGAAGCCTGATCAAGGAATGGCTCATGTTCGCCAGACAGGACGCGGTGGAAGCTCCGCGACTCCTATAGGGCTAGGGACCGGGTTAATTGTGGCAGGTTCTGTGGTGCCCGTGATGGGAACCGGAAGGGGTGCCTTGAGGGCCTTGTTTTGTTGGCTGAGAGGCTACCCAGGGTGTGTGATCAGTGCCGCCAGCCGGGCCTCACGACACACGGGCGACACACTTTCAGGCGCAAATCGGGCCTCTCGTCACCGTTTTGCGTCACCATCAGGCTGAACCCACAATGCACTATGAGGATGCCACATATGTATGATCTGGGGACATGATCGAGCGGAGTAACGGGTGGAAGAGGTTGCGGCCACCCTCTAAGGTGACCGCTGAGTGTTCCTAGCGGGCTGCAACACGGGCCTTGTGATAGGTCACCATCAGGCTGACCCCCGGAAGGTCGATGATGAACTCTCCCGGCGCTGGGCGGCTGAACAGGTTACGGGAAGGGACGGACTCGCGCTGAGCGACGAACTCGAAGCGACCGAGGCGGAAGTCGAAGATGATCATGGGGTGTTCCTTGCGTTGATGTGAAGGCGGGCATGGTGCCTCGTTCCCTCTACATCGGCGGCGCAAGGAAGATAGTCAAGTCGTTGTTTTTGCTGCACTTTAGGGGAATTCCCGTAGGTGGAGCTAACGGGGTCCAGAGGGTGCCCCCACGGGGGGATGCGCGGTGCCTCTCTATCTATCTTGGCCTGTCGGATTTTTGCAGTGAAATAATCCGGGGTTGCAAATACGCGGTTGCTCTGGAGAGTTGTCATTAACGGCGAAGGTAAGGGCCGCGATAACAATGGGCTAGGATAGATGACGACCGACGAAGATGAGCGCAACCGGTTGATACACAACGAGAGAATTCAGCTTATTGCCGGTGACCGAATGTCGTTGAGCCACGGGCTTTTCTTGGTCGGCGGTTTAGGCGTCTGTATCCAGGTGTTTCTATTCAGTGAGGGTGTCCAGCCCCTTGCAATACTGCTCGTTTTGGCCAGCTTCGTCGCATCCCGTTGGTATTTCGGTCTCGCCTTGAAGGCTATTGAGGAACTCAAGTGAACCGGTCTTCGCCTAGGCTGACGCCTATATAGGAAGAGTAGATGGGCTGTGGGGTAAAGCCACTTGCCTCAGGGGCACATTTCGTGCACCTTCAAGGACACATTAGGGAACAGCCTTTCGGCTAAGTATCTGAAAAGAAAAGGTGAACCAGTCGGTTTGATCTTCCTGCCTTCCCGTGTGGGAGCACCATTTTCAAAGGCTTAGAGGCGGAAGGCATTGCCAGGGGCAAGGGTTTCTGCCTGACGGATCGCGGTCCGGATTGGTCGGCGCTCATATCGGATCGCCACCCGGCGCTGGTCCGCGAGCCTGTTGAAACCGATCTCGATCCGGGTGCGGCGCTTGTGGTTCCTGACCGGAGTCTGCGCTGCAACATCTGCCTGGGCCAGGGTCAGCGGGCTTGTCCATCGTGTCGAACGAGGGTGAAGCCCTCGTCCTCTGTCGGCGGCACGAAATGCGCCGTGAAGCGGCGGAACTGTTCCTCGGTCGCGGCGAAGGCATGGCTTCCCTCGGCGTTGCGTGCGCGAAGCCGGTTCAGGCAGGTGTCGTCCGCCACATCCAGATAGTGCAGCTGATGCGCCGCGCCGCTGGCGCGCACGATGTCCGCCATCCATCTCCGCTGTGCCAAAGTGTTGGCGGCAAAGTCCAGAACCACCGTCAGGCCCGCATCCAGCAATGCGGTTACATGCAGCGCCATGATCGTGCGCAGCCTGGCAGAGTAGCGCAGATAATCCGCTCCATCCTGAATTTGCTCGCCATAGAGGGCGTCAAGCCATGCGTCCTCGGAAACGAGGATCGTGTTCGGGGCGCAAGCAAGCTCTGCGGACAGCGTCGATTTCCCGGAGGCGATTTTTCCACAGACCATATGCAGCATGGGTTTTTGGGGTGACATGTCCTGACTCCGAAATTCGGCCAACAGCAACGCGCCAAAGAAGGGCCGATTGCCGACTCAGGCCAGTCGCGTTTGAGACTGTGTAAACCAGACAAGCCCGAAGAGCATCATCGTGGCGGCCAGTATGCAGGCCAGCATGCGTATGGTGTTCCACATGGTCCATCGCGGCAGATAGGTGCCGGTCCAGAAATCGCGGGTCGCTTCTGCCGACAGGTCCATATCCGCAAGCGCCTGATTCATGGGAACATTGAAGATCACCGTGATCGCGAAGCAGCCGAACAGATAGACCAGCGCCCCAACGAGGATGAGCGTTCCCGGACCACCCGCAAGATAGAGCGCGCTATGGACCATGATGAAGGCCGAGATCGCAGCCATCCCCAGAAACAGCGTCATGAAGACCCAGCGAAAGACCTCGCGATTGATGACTTGCATGGCCTCGATCCCGCCTGTTGCGCTGGTCAGGGCAAGGGCGCGCATGATGAAGTCGGAAAAGGCCAAGAATACACCGCCAAGGACCGCATAGGCGAGGATGGCAAACTGGGTCAGCACGAAAACGAGCGGGGACATGATCGTTCTCCCTTTTGGGGCGATAGCGGTCTTGCTTGATGCACCACCGCCGGGTTTCAGTGTTTGGGGCGGCCAATGGGGTGCTTTGCGCGTATCGGTGTGGCGCCGCGGCCAAAGGCCAGAACGCACAGCGCCGCAATCGCCAGTTCGAAGAGCAGTGCGCCGATGATCGGGGCAGAGGGCAGGCCGTCGACGATCACTCCGATGATCCGCCCCGCCGGGAAGGCGAGGAAGATGGTCATGGCCGCAGCCTTGGACAGCGGCGTCAGCGCGGCCCGCCAGAGACCGGCCAGGATCAAGACACCAAATGCCGCCAGGCCTGCAGCAGGCGCGCGCAGTTCGCTCAACAGGCTTGGGTCATCGCCCAGGATGATGGCGTAGCTGGCAAAGAACGCATGAGGTGCGGTCAGAATGCAGGCGCCGATGCCGACAGCCGTCAGGCCCGAGGCCCAAAGGGCGGTCTTTTCGAGAACGGTGAGAGCCATTTGCAACTCCTTTCGATTGCCGGGGACCGTCAGGCCGCGGCCGTCCAGAGGCCCTGCGAGGCCGCCGCAGCGGCAAACGCCGCAAAGTCGCGCGGTTTGCGCCCAAGCGCGCGTTCAACCCCATCGCTCACATAGGCGTTGCGCCCATCGAGGGTCTCGCGTGCGATCGCGGTGAAGACATCCGCGACGAATTCGCCCCCCGCGGCCGCGACATTGGCGTGGAAATCCTCGAAACTGATCGGCAGGTGCCGGATCGGGCGCCCTGTTGCGGTCGACAATACCTTTGCCATCTCCGCAAATGTCATCAGGCGCGGGCCGGTGACTTCGTAAAGCTGACCGGCATGTCCGTCTTCGCTCAATGCGGCGACAACGACATCGGCGATGTCATCGATGTCGATGATCGGTTCGGCGATGTCGCCGCCGGGCATTGGCAGAACCCCCGCCACGACAGGATCTCGCAGATAGCCTTCGCTGAAGTTCTGCGCGAACCAGGCGGCGCGCACGATGGTGAAGGGAATCCCCGAGGTTTCGACAACCTTCTCACCAAGGCGTGCATGATGCTCGCCACGACCCGAGAGCAGCACGATCTGGTCAAGCCCGCTGGCCGCCGCCACTTTGGTGAAGGCTTCGAGCTTTTCGACGGCGCCCGGAAAGGCGAGATCGGGAAAATAGGTCACATAGGCCCGCGAGACACCGCTCAACGCTGGCGCCCAGGTTGCCGGGCTTTCCCAATCGAACGGAATTTCCGCATGCCGAGAGCCGCGCCGAACGGCGGCGCCCTTCGCTTCAAGCTTTGCCGCGACGCGCGATCCGGTCTTTCCGGTGGCGCCGACGACAAGGATGGGACGGGTTTGCATGGAGCTACTCCTTGTTCGATACAATGATCAGGAGATAGCCGGTGCGCCGCCCACAGATATTGACCGCCGCGGCCAGGGTTTTGACCGATCATGCCAATCGCGCCTGTGACATGGCGGTTAGGCGGAGGTATCATCGGGATATGCAACTCGACCGACCACTTCGCAGGCTTCGCACATGGCCTATGTAACCTCTCTTTTCGCGCGAAAGATGGTGGCAGCCGCCGGGGCGGGCATCGACCAGCGGGCCACGCTGGAGGGGGCGGGACTCAATCCCGATGCGCCCTGGGATCCAAAGGTCATGATCCCCGCGACCACCTATTACGAGATGCTCGAAGACATGGCCGAACAGACCGATGTGACCGAGCTTCCGATCCATGTCGGGGCTTCCATGCGCTGCGACGAATATGGTGCGCTCGGCCTCGCGTGGAAGGCCGCGCCGACGCTGGGGGCGTCCTGCGCGCGGATCGCGCGATATGCCCGGATCTGGACCGGCGTTGTCACTTACGAGCTGCGCGAGCATCCGCAGGGCACCCTTTTCATCCTGCACCGCGAAGGCGAGCGGCGTCTGGGCCTGCGCCTGTCGAACGAGGCGACGCTTGCCAGTGCGGTCGCGCTTGCGCGCCAGGTTTGCCCGGTTCCGTTCAGCCCCCTCGCGGTGTTCGTTCAGCACAAGGCGCCAGAGTCCAAGGCCTTTCACGAGGCCTGGTTCGAATGCCCGGTCACCTTCGGGGCCGATCTCGACGCGATCCTGATTTCCCGTGAAGCCATGGAGAGGGCAAACATTCTTGGCGACGAGGGCATCTCGCGGTACCTGATGTCCGATCTCGACGGCGAGCTTGCCAGGGTTCAGATGCCACCTGCGGTGGTGGGGCAGGCCAAGGACGCGATTGCGCAATCTCTGAACGCGGGCACACCACGTATGGCCGATATCGCCCGGGGGCTCGGTCTCAGCGCGCGTTCCTTTCATCGCCGCCTCTCGGAACACGGCATGAGCTTTCAGGCCCTGACCGAGGAGACCCGTCGCGAACTGGCCGAAGGCCTGTTGCGGGATGAACAATATTCCCTGGCCGAGGTTGCCTATCTGACCGGCTTCTCCGAGCAGAGCTCTTTCACCCGAGCCTTCAAGCGCTGGCTCGGCACGACGCCGGCCAGCTATCGCAAAGCGCTATCGTGAAACACGCGCCCGCGCGGGGCATGAGGCCGCCCCGGCTTGCCGGAGCGGCCAGCGCGTCGGGGATGGTGCTTGGCGGCACGCGACAAGATCGCTGTCTGCCCGGGCGAAGCGGGCAGGGGTGCTTGGATGACTTGAACGGGTGCAAGGGCCGCGTTCAAGCCCCCTCCCACCGTCTCAGCAGCCAGTACCACTGATCCGGATTCGCCAGAATCCGGGCGGACAGGCTGTCGTTAAAGGCACGGGTCATGGTGACACTGTCGGTGCGGGCAATCGGCGCTTCGAAGATCACCTGCACGGCGTCCCCGTCCTCGATGCGAATGCCGTAGGCGGGGATCATCGGAACGTCGTATTTGAGCGCGAGTTGCGCAGCAGACAGCGATGTCAATGCATCCACACCAAGAAACGGCAGGCGAACACCTTCCGGGTATTTCTCATCCAGCAGGATCGAGATGATCCCGCCGCTGCGCAGGTGACGCACAAGCGCCATTGTCCCGGCGCGACCCGTCGACAGGATCGGCGTGCCGCCCGCTTCGATGCCGGCCCGAATCCTGCGCGCGTAATGGGGGTTCTTGTGGGTGCGGATGATGGCTCCGCTTTCCATGTCATGCATCTTGAGGGCGGCGCGAATTGCCTCCCATTGCCCGAAATGGCCTGAAACGATGATCGCCCCCTTGCCGGCGGCATGGGCGGTTTTCAGCGCCTCGAGGCCGGGGCCTGAGATCCTGAACTTCTGGTGCTGGGTCTGAAATTCCGCATCGTGATAGAGTTCGAACAGGGTTCTTCCCATATGCCTGCCCATGCTCTGGCCCAGCTTAGCGCGTGCGCCGCGCGTCATCTCGGGGAACACGCGCCGCGCCTCGCGATCGAAGCGGTTCCTTGCCGGGGGAAACCAACGCATCACAGCCGCAAAGGTCGCCCCAAGGCTGCGGGAGCGTTCATCGAAAGACCGCCATTGCGACAGGGTCAGCGCCGACCACAAGGGGAAGTATCGGGCGTGATGGATGAAGGATTTCAAAGATGCGGATGACATGGTGCTGTATCGCCGGTTTGCACGGACAAACCAATCGGAAAGTGAGCCGGCACCCTCTCATCTCGACAGGGCCGGGGCAGCGCCTTGAGAGGGGCGGAGCCGGACCCACCGGGGCAGGCCCGCAACAGGTGGACCCGGCACAGGCGGAGCGGTCTCTTTTGCGCCGGGCGGGGGTCGTCAGCGGGCAGGGCCGGTGAGTCAGCCAACCGTCCCCGGGGGGCGGGGCTTGTGATCGGAAACCCGAAGGTGCGCCATCTGAAAGCCCGATCACGATGTACGGAAAAAATCTGCGGTCCGGTGACTGCCCCCATCACGATCGGAATCGCCCGTGGCAAGGACACCGGATGCAGCGCGCCGGAAATCCGACGGGCGGCCTGGAAACTCGGGGAAGGCGGGTAGGTGCGCACCCCTGTTCGGATGTCCATTGCCCGCTGCGCTTCGGTAAAGTGCCGACCTTGCGGCGCGCGCTGCCGGTCGGGCATGGGATCGCGGTGGCCACGTCGAATCGGGGCGTCTTTGCCGTCAAGTTGGAAAAGACAAGATTTTGGACGCTCTGAAACGCCTCTTTCGTCAATATTCCCTCTTTGCGCCTTATTGTTGCCGGTTTCTCAACGGATCAGCTTGTCAAGTAATTTACGAAAAATTGCAGACATCTGAAAATTCAGCGGTCGCAAAGCAGTGAAAGGGGAGCAACGGAATGGCACTCAATACGCTTGTAGATACTTCAATTGAGGCGGATCAACAGGACGATCTGCAGCCAGGCACAACGTTGCTTCATGGCCAATATACCATCACGTGCTTTCTGAACAATGGCGGATTTGGCATCACCTATCTGGCCAAGGACAGTCTCGACCGGACGGTGGTTATCAAGGAATGTTTCGCGGATGCATTCTGCCGCCGGACCAAGACATTGGTCAGCGCCCGGTCGCGTGCACATCAGGGCGAGCTGAAGTCGATTATCCGCCACTTCATCCGCGAGGCGCAGAGCCTGTCCAAGCTCAAGCATCCCAACATTGTCGGTGTGCATCAGGTGTTCGAGGACAACGATACCGCCTACATGGCGATTGATTTTGTCGATGGCCGCGACCTGCAGGACATTCTGGATGATCCGAACGCGACCCTGACACCTGAACAGATTGTCAACATGACCCGTAAGCTGTTGTCAGCAATAGGTTATGTGCACAAGGAAAACCTGCTGCATCGCGATATTTCCCCGGACAACATCCTGCTGACCAAGGACGGCGAGCCGGTTCTGATCGACTTTGGCGCCGCCCGCGAGGAAACCAGCGCCGATGGCCGCAAGCACTCTGCGTTGCGGGTGGTCAAGGACGGCTATTCGCCCCAGGAATTCTACATCGCCGGCAGTGATCAGGGGCCCTGGAGCGATCTTTATGCGCTCGCGGCCTCGCTTTATCACGTTATCCGTGGCGAGGCGCCGGTGAACGGTCAGGCCCGTCTGGTCGCCATCGCGGAACAGCGCCCCGATCCCTATGCCCCCCTTGCAGGCGATGTGAAGGGATATCCCGAAGGTTTCCTGGAAGCCATCGACAAGGCGATGAACACCAAACCCTCGACCCGCCTGCAATCCGCCGAGGACTGGCTGGCCATGCTGGACGGCAACCAGACCGCGCCGGTTGCGCCGGAAGCTGTAAATAACAACACGGCTCCGGCCACGGAACAGAAGCAGCGCAGCCGTCTTCCCGCCGTTTCTCTGCTTGCGGTCGTGGCTGGTCTGGGCGTGGCTGGTTTCGTCTTTTATGGCAATAATAAGGCGGAAAAAGGGGCCGAACTGGCCGCTCCCGTAGCGGCGCAACCGGTAAAATCCGCGCAGACCGAACCGGTGGCAGGCGGGTCGTCCGAGGCGCCGACCGCAGCCAAGCCGACAAGCGAGATCGCAGTCGCCATTGCGCCGCCGCCGGAACCGGCCGCCAAGGATGCCCCTGTCGCAGAGGTGACCAGCCAAGCGGCTGCGCCCGAGATTGCCGCCGTTCCTGCCGAAACTGCGGTGGTCGCCGAACCGGCGCAGACAGCGGCACCCGCCGCGGACACGGCAGCACCCGCTGCCACTGAAAGCGCGGCCGCAGATGCGCCCGGCGTGGATGCCGAACAGGCGGCTGCCGACAGCGACAAGATCATCGCGGCCGCAGCCGCGCCAACCGAAACCGCGCCTGCCGTCGAAGCACCCGAGGTGAAGGCCGCACCGGCTCCCGGTCACGAGGTCACCTATGCCCTGTGGGATGTCTCGATCCCCTTCGAGTACGAAGAGAAGATCGTGCGCAAGGCCCAGGTGGTCTCGATCACCGGTATCGGAACCGAGACGGATCTTGCCAAGACAGGCGCCTGGATCGCGCCGGGGGTGGAGATCATCACGGTCAACAACCGCCCCCTGTCGACGGACTCGCGGTTTGCGACACAATTGCTGAACGCCATGCAGATCGATCCCGACGGCTATACCCGGGTCTCCATCCGCTACAAGGACGCGGAAAACAAACGGTTTGAAATGGGATTGCTGGCCGTGCCGGTTCTGCGCCGGACCGGTATGACCGGCGGCCTGCAGTTCGAGGCGGGGATGCAGGATGGCGCATGGGTCACCGTTGTCAGCCAGGTCGCGGCAGAAGGGGCAGCCCAGTTTCAGGTCAGCGATATCCTGTTGCGCGAAACCACGACCGGTTCCCGCCTGACCACAGCTGATGGGCTGAGCGAGATCATGCAATCGCTGAAGGAGCGCGATGCCGCAACCGCCAGTTTCGACATTCTGCGCGACGGGCAGCCGGCCTCGGTCGAGCTGAAACTCGCCGGGCACGACTGACCGCCCAAGCCTCTCCACACCACGCTGAACATCACGCGGCCCGCACATATCGCAGGCCGCCACCAAGAGAGCTTTGCCTCTTTGACCTACAAGGACTGAACGAATGCGGAAGACAACGATACTGATGGGCGCCTCCCTGCTTGCAATCGCGGCAGCAGCACAGACGGCCCAGGCACAGCAGGCCTGTGAAATCTACCAGGTCGCACCGGGCGACAACCTTCTGAAACTGACCCAGAAGGTCTACGGCCATATCGATTTCAATGTGATCTATAGCGCCAATGCGGCTGTCATCGGACACAACCCGAATATCATCAAGACCGGATCAAAGCTGCTCCTGCCCTGCGCGGATGGCAGCCTGCCCGGAACGACCGCTGCCGAGGAGAAGGCCCCCGCTGTCACCACCCAGGCCGTGGTCGTGAACGACACCGCCGAGGCGGCCGACGCTGCCGCCGTGGCGCAAGCCCTGGCCGCCGCAGAGGCCTCGGTCGAGGCGCAAACCGCGCTGGAAACACAAGCCGCGCTTGAGGCACAAGCGCTGCGCGATGCCGAGGCAGCGGCACAGGCCGAGGCAGCGGCGCAGGCCGAGGCAGCGGCGCAGGCTGAAGCAGCGGCGCAGGCTGAAGCGGCGGCACAGGCTGAAGCGGCGGCACAGGCCAAAGTGACTGCCGAGGCAGAGATCGCCCCTGAAGCCCCCGTCGCGGTAACGCCCCTCGTTCCCGCCGATCCCGAACCGATGGTGCTGATCACCGGTAACGACTTTCCGCCCTTCACCGGTGAAAACCTGCCCGGGCGGGGCCTGTTCACGCAATTGATCGAAACCGCCGCCCTGCGGGCAGACCCCGATACCGAGGTCTCGGTGACCTTTGTGAATGACTGGGAATCGCATCTGGAAACCCTTTTGCCCGCCATGGCATTCGAAGGGTCCTTTCCCTGGCTGAAACCCGATTGCGAGGAATACCAGCTGCTGTCCGGCGGCGACCGGTTCCGCTGCGACACCTACAGGTTCTCGGACCCGTTCTTCGAAGTGGTCGACGGCTTCTTTGCCACCTCCGGCAGCCCCTTTGTCGCCACCTTTGACTATGACGATCTGAAAGGATCCCGGATCTGCCGCCCCGAAGGCTATTCGATGGCGCATCTGGATACGGCGGGTCTGACTTCCGAAACCGTCAACTTCTACCGCCCGGTACAGGTGGCCGAGTGTTTCACCGCGCTGGCTGCGGGCGCCGTCGATGTGGTTGCACTGGACACGCTGGTCGCCAGCGACACGCTCGCCACCATGGGGCTGGCCGGCCAGATCCTGGAAAACCCGAACCTGGGCGAGGTGAAAACCCTGCACGCGATCGTTCACAAGGACCATCCCCGCGCGGAAGAGACGCTGGGCCTTCTCAACAGCGGGCTCAAGGAGATGTCGGCATCGGGCGAATGGTACGCGATCATCTCGAAAGCGCTGCAACGCGAAATTCGCCCGCTGACCAACTGAATATCACCTTGAAATCATAAGAAGAAAAATCGGTCAAATGCTCTGCCTGGACGACGGGGCAAGAACGAAAGGAACCAGATCTCATGACGATGCTCAAACCCCTGGTGCATAAGTGTGCAACCACTCTTGCCGCCGCGCTGTGCCTGGCGACATCGGCAGAGGCACAGGAGGCATGCTCCTCCTACACCGTTCAGCATGGCGACAGCCTCGGCTCGATTGCTCAATCCGCATATGGCTCGTTCGACTATCAGATGATCTTCAATGCCAACCGGAACGCTCTGGGTTCCAACCCGAACGCGGTTGAACCCGGCACGGTTCTCCAGATCCCCTGCGCGGACGGTTCAATCGCGGGGATGGAGCGGGCGCAAGCCGTGATCAAGCGGGAAGAAGCGAAGCAGGAAGAACGCGATATTCCCGAAGTGTACAATCCGCCGATCAAGTTTCTTGGCGGCAACGACTGGAAACCCTTTATGGACGAAACCCTGAAGGGTGGCGGCATGATGGTGCGGCTTTCGTCGACGGCGCTGAAACGCGGCGACAACGATCGCGACCATATCATGAGCTATATTGATGACTGGGGCGCACATCTGACAACGCTGCTGACCAATGGCGCGTTTGATGTTGCCATTGGCTGGACGCCGCCGCCCGACTGCACCAAGCGTGACCTGCTGGACGAAGCCGCGCTTTACCGTTGCGACGAGTTGGTCTTCAGCTTGCCGATCTATGAAACGGTGACCTCCTACTGGTCCCGGACCGACAGCAAATACGCTGATGTGAAGACCTGGTCCGATTATGCGGGCGCAGTGATTTGCCGGCCCGAAGGCTGGTCCACTTTCGATCTGACGCTGGAAGGGCTGGTTGATCCGGTCGTGACGTGGAAATTCATGCCCAATGCCTCGGACTGTATCAAGGCAGCAGTCGATGGCGACGTGGACATGGTATCGCTCGACCTGGAGAGCGCGCTTGGAGCTATTGAAGAAGTCCCCGGTTCCGCCGATGTGCTTCAGCCCAACTCCAATCTGTCCAAGGTGGAGCCTTTGAACTGGGTCATGCACAAGAACAATCCGCGTGCCGCTCAGTACATCGAACTGCTCAATGCCGGCCTGACCGAAATGCGCGAAAGCGGCGAATGGTACGCGATCATTTCGGACAGCATCGCGGAGTACAACCAGTTTGGAAGCTGAACGGTCCCGTCACAGGCCTGTCCCTATGGCAAGTGCCAGGGACAGGGCCGAAGACAAGACCCCAGAAATTGCCGAAGTGCGTGTGACGGTTTCCGCCAGAACCAAGCGCCATTTCGTTCCCTGCGTGCGGAACACTCCCACGCATCTTCACTCGGGCACTTGCCCGCAACCCTAGCAAGACACGGCTGAAGAGGTCGGTACCCCAAGAACGCCAACGACTTATTCGACATCGGACAGCAGTGCAAACCAAGGACTAGAACCATGATGAAATTCTCGAAAACCAAGACCCTGATCCTCGCCGGAGTGGCCATCGCCGCTTTGCCCGGTATCGCCGCAGCACAGGTTGCCTGTGCGCCTTACACCGTGAAGGACGGCGACAGCCTCGGCTCGATTGCCCAGGCCGCCTATGGGTCCTTCGACTATCAGATGATCTTCAACGCCAACCGGAACACGATCTCCAACCCCAACAGCCTCGAGGCCGGCACGGTTCTGCAGATCCCCTGTGAGGATGGCCGCCTGACTGCCAACAGCGATGTCACCGAGATCATTGCACAACAAGAGGAAAAACAGTCCAAGCGGGCCAAGTCCAGCATCTACGAGCCGCCGATCAAGATGGTGTCGGGCAACGGCTGGGAGCCCTTCACCGGCGAAAGCCTCAAGGGGGGCGGCATGCTGGTGCGCCTGGCCACCACCGCGCTGAACCGCGGCGGCAACGACCGTGATTACAACCTCAGCTTCGTGGATGACTGGAAGTCCCACTTCGACACCCTGCTGCCGCTGGGCGCCTTCGACGTGTCGATCGCCTGGTACAAGCCGAATGACTGCTCTGACCTCGAAAACACCGATTCGGACACCAAGTACCGCTGCACCCAGCTGAATTTCTCGCTGCCGATCTATGAATCGGTATCCGCCCACTGGACCACCGTTGACAACCCCTATGCCAATATCCGGGACTATGCCGATTACGCCGGTGCCAAGATTTGTCGCCCGGAAGGCTGGTCTCTGGCCGAGCTGTCCGGCCAAGGCCTGGTGGAGCCGGTGATCACCGTGCTGCATCCGACCACCGCGGTTGAATGTATCCGCATGCTGATGACCGGTGAGGCCGACATGGCGCTGCTCGACCTGGAAGGCGGCGATGCAGCAGTCAGCGAAGTTCCAGAAGCGGAAGGCAAGGTGCAGCTGAACTCCAACCTGTCGGAGCTGCAGGCGATCCATTTCGTGACGCACAAGACCAACCCGCGCGGCCGTGTCTACCTGACCCTCCTGAACAAGGGCCTGAACGAGATGCGCGAAAGCGGCGAATGGTATGCAATCATTGCCGACAGCCTGGCCGAGTTCAACAAGATCGGCAGCTGATCCGGCTTTCCTGCCATGCCCTCGTCCCCGGGGGCATGGCAGGCAGCAGGGACGGTGAAGGAACGGCGGTGCAACCGCCGCAGCATCACACCGCAAATAAGAGAAACCGGGTCTTGATGACGGCGTTCGGTTTCCGCTGACAGAGAAAAGGCAGACAACATGGGATTTTTCGGAAAACTAATCGGGCGCCAGGACCAGCTTGCTGAGCCTGACCGGATGGGCAGGCTGCGGGACTCGGACGAGGCCGCCCAGCAGGACCTGCTCAAGGCGGTCGCGCAGCAGACCCGGACCGTGGAACTGGATCTGGGCCCGTTCGCCACGGAGCGGACCCCGCCCGCAAGTGCCGCTGTACCTGCACAGGCTGCGCCTGAGGCGGCGGCCGGTATCTGGGACCTGGATAGCGCAGCCGGCTCTCCTGCGGCGGCGCCCTCCGGCGGGGCCGGGCTGCAGATTCCCCAACCCGGTGGCGAGATGCCGGACCTGACCGCTCATGTCAGCGCCGCGCCCGCCCGCAAGCGGCGCGCCAAGACCCGTCTGCTTGGGTTTGACACCTCCGATGGCCAGGTCGTCGATCTGTTCAACGCCCCCGATACCGCTGCCGCTCAGGCCCGCGATGCCCGCTTCCCCGTGGGCTGGATCGTTGTTGCCGACGGCCCGGGGTATGGCGAGTCCTTCACGCTCAAGGCCGGCATGTCGGCCATTGGCCGGGGCGAGGATCAGGCGGTTGCACTGGATTTCGGCGATACCGCGATCTCGCGCAGCAACCACGCCGCCATCGTGTTTGACCCGGAAACCGCGCAATTCTTCCTGGGCCATGGTGGCAAAAGCAATATCGTGCGTCTGAACGGTCAGCCCGTGATCAGCAACGAGAGCCTGAAAAGCGGCGATATGATCCGCCTGGGCGAGACCACGCTGCGCTTTGTTGCGCTGTGCGGTTCGGAATTCAGCTGGAGCGCCAACGGCGGGCAGGAGGCGGAACATGTGGAAATCGCCTGAACCGCGCTTTGATGTCGCTGCCGCGATCTGCCAGGGCGCCCGCGATTATCAGGAAGACGCAATCATCACCGATTTCCCCTCGGGCACGGATATCGGCATGGCCGTCCTTGCCGATGGCATGGGGGGACACGCCGCCGGGGATGTCGCCTCGAAGATGGTGGTGACCGAGGCCTTCAGCAAGCTGAAATTCGAAAGCGTCAACTTTGCCGAATACGAAACCCAGATCCCCTATCATCTGACCCATGCGGCGGCCGAGGCGAACAGTTGCGTGCACGAATATGTCCAGGACAATCCCAGTGTGCGCGGCATGGGGGCGACCCTGGTGTCGCTGGTGGTGATCGAGGATCGCCTGTACTGGCTGTCGATCGGCGATTCACCGGTCTATCTGTTGCGCGGCGGCAAGCTGAAGCAACTGAACGAGGATCATTCGATGGCGCCGCAGATCGACATGATGGTCAAGGCGGGCCTGCTGGATGCCGAGGCGGCACAAAACCATCCCGACCGCAATTGCCTGACCTCGGTCATCCTGGGCGAGAATGTGGTGCGCACGGATTGCCCCAAGACCCCGTTCAAGCTGGAGGTCGGTGACCTTGTCGTCGTCTCAAGCGATGGGCTGCAATTCCTTGAGGACGCGCGGATCGAGAAGATCCTGCAGAAGTACCGGCGCCGCAAAAGCGCCGAGATCGTCGAGCGCCTGCTGGCCGCGCTGGACGAGCTGGCCGATCCCGATCAGGACAATATCTCCTTTGCCGTGATCAAGCTCAATCACAACAAGCCGGCAACGCGGAAAATGCGCCGCAAGCCGGTGGACCTGGTCAGCGACAATTCGGCCAGCGCCACTCGCGTTGTGGCGATGAACAGCGCTACATATCCGCAACCCGCCGAAGGTGAGCCGGATCAGGGTGGTGAAGTGGTCAAACTGGCCGCGAAGGGGCGCTAGGCATGACGCAGAGCGAGACCGCGCAAACCGGCGAAGCAGTGCGGCGCGCGCTGGCAGATGGGCATATCCCCGCCCATCTGCAGGCCGCGGCCGGGGCGTTGTTGCAAAAACTGGACCAGCCCGTCGGCGTGACGCTGTTCGGCCTGCCCGGGTCGGGCAAGTCCAGTGTCGTGAACCTGCTGCTGGGGCGCGAGGTGATCCCGGCGGGTATCTCCTTTCCGACGCTGAAGATCAGCGGCGGGCCAGATGCCGCCAGCAGCGGGGTGCTGGCGGATGGCAGCCCCTTCCGCTTGTCGGGTTTCGATCCCGTCGCTTTGGCCAGCAAGGCGGCGGTCTATATCGAGGCCCGGTTGCCGCTGCCGGCGCTGAACCAGATCAGTGTCACCGAGATCGTGGCGCCCGATGCTGCCGCGCTGGAGCGGGCGGTTCCCTGGGCGGCCGACAGAACCGGTATCTCGCTGTGGTGCACACAGGAATTTGGTGCCGCCGAACAGGCTGCCTGGTCGCGCGCCTCCGAGCAGATGAAGGACAGCGCCTTCCTGCTGGTCACCAAGGCGGATGACCTTGCGGCGCAGGGCCGGTTGCAACCGGTTCTGGCGGCGCTTCAGGACGGTGCCGCCGAGCAATTCAACCAGCTGTTGCCGCTGGCCACGCTGGAGGCGCAAGCCGCGCGGCACCCGGATGGAGCGGTCGACCGTGACCGCCTGCGCCGCTCGGGCGGGCAGGCGCTTATCTCTGTGATCATGCATGAGGTGAAGCTGCAACGACAGGCGGCACTGGATCAGGCCGACAGCCTGCTCAGAAAATACCGCCCCGCCACACCCAAAGCGGACCCGGCACCAGCGGTTTCGGTTCTTCCCGAGGCCGAGGCGGTGCACGAACAGGCAGCCATGCCAGCGGTTGCCGCCGCCCCGGCGCCCAACGACGTGCAGGCACGCCCAGCCATGCCAGCCACCATCCCCCCGGAGCAGCCCGAGGCGGTCACCGCGGCCGACACACCGGTGCCGCCCCCCACCGCCGTGCCAGGGGCGGCGGCCGATCCGGCCCTTGGGCCGGAGATCCGGCAAGCCTATGATCAGGCGCTGGACTATCTCTCGGGGCAGGCGCAGAGCCTGAGCCAGACGCTGCAGACGAAGACCGCCAGGGACCACGCACCGCTTATCCGCCAAACCCTGCAATCGGTGCAATGGCTGAGCGAACATCTGGACGAATGCGGTAACGGGAGTGACGGCGCGCTGGCGCAAATGCGCGGCGCGGTCTCCGAGGCGGAAGACCTGCTGCATCTGATCCAGGTGGAAGAGGATGAAACCTCGCTGTTTGATGCCACCAGTATCTTGTTGCAGCTGAAACGGGACATGCAGGCGCAGCTTGCCGCCTGAACCCGGCCCGGCGTCGGGGTTTTCACCTTACAGGGTGAAAACCCGCCGCCACATCTCGTGCAGTCCGACCAGATCGGCCTGGCTATGGGCAAACAATGCATATTCACCGTCGGCCCAGACAACAGACACGCATAGCCCGTCCTCCAGAACCGCGCCAAGCGAGATCAGTCGCGGCGCCGCCAGAGGGGCCGCGTGTTTGGCGAACGAGGCCTGAAAACGCTCCCACTGCACATCCGCCACCTGTTGCAGGCTGGCCAGAACTGTCTCGTCCTCGGCGGCTTCCATCCAGGTGCCGTCGGTGTGAAGCAGGCAGGCGACATACAGGTCGGCACTGGCGTCGATGAAGAACGCCATCGGCCGTTCCTGCTCGGCCTGATCCAGCGCGATGAGATCCTTCAGCATGCCCAGCGGCACCCCAAGACCGGATTGGCCCTCGCTTGGCCCCGAAAACCCGGTATCGACCAGCACTGGCTGTTCCATCTGCGACAGCCGGACCAGTGCCGAGGCGACCGCCTCGAGCACATCGGGCTGGTCATGCGACAGCCCGGTTCCGATCAGCGGCTGCACCTCTGCCAGATCGCTGCTGGCCGATGTCAGCGCCATCAGGCGCCGTTCGGAAACGACAAGGGAGAGGTGGCTGTCCCCGGCCTGGAAGGTCACCTGCCGTGGCAGGACCGTGGTGGCGATCTCTTGCAGGATGGCGGGAAGGGGCGGCGGGAAAAACCCGTTGGAAATGACACGCTTGCCATCCCGGAACACGGTCTGCCGGGCAGCCAGGGCCGCCAGGTTGTCGGCAATTGCGTCGTCATGTGTCACGTCTGGTTTCCCGTTCGAAGGTCGTGAGGGCGGTGATGTCAGGCTTCGGCGCTGATGGCGGTCAGACAGTCCCGCGCCGCGCTCCGAAACCCGCCCAGATCCAGTTCCGGATCGGCAAGGCACAACAGTGCATCCGAGGGCTGCTCCGGCGCGCGAAGGGCAAGCAAGAGCCTGCCGGCCTGTTGCGCCAGGGCGATGTCGGGGGCGTTGGAACCAAGCGGCGGCGAACTGGCCTCACCCAGCAGGCAGCCCGCCTCGGCACATAGCGCGTCCAGCGCATGGCGGTCCAGCGCGCACTGGCTGTTGGCGACCAGGACCATGCCTGCCGCCAGGTCGGCATAGGCCAGCGTCCCGCAGGCGGGAAACTGAGTGTGCAACCGATCCAGTGCTTCCAATACCGTCATCTCGCTGGCCCTGCTCGAGAGGCCGGTTCCGGCCGGCCCGCAGGTCAATTCACAAACGCAACGCGTCCCGGATTACAACCCCCTTCTTCACGTCTCCTGCATTTCCCTGCGCAGGGCGCTGAGGTCCTGATCCGCCGCTTGCGGCCGCGCGCTGGGACGCGGTGTTCGCGTCTCGCCCTTCGGCCGCACCCGGCGCGGCATCACGCGGCCGGGCGCCGGCTGCGGTGCGCTTGTCGAAGGCTCTGCCGGTTCCGGCGCGGCAGGGGCCGTGAGCTGGGTCTGGGCGGGCATGGCCTCGGGCAGGCCGCCGCATGCCGCGGCCCGAACGACCGCCTCCAATGCGTCGGCAAAGGTCTCGGCGCCGGAGGCTTCCCATTCCGGACTGTCCGGGGCCGCCGCCAATGCTTCGGTCAGGGAGATCGGACAGACACCGGCAAACAGGCCCTCGGTCTCGCGCGCGACCCGCGTCTGCACCCGCAGCTTGTCAAGCGGGGTGGTCAGCTTGTCGAACCGGGTGATCAGCAGCAGGCTGCGCTGGCGCACCGCTTCGGGCACCATGCCCCAGGCCGCGGCCTCGGACTGGCGCCAGGCCTGCGTGGCATGTGTGCACCACAGCACGCTGTCGACTTCGGCCAGCATCCGCTCCCAGACCTCGGACGGCATGTTCGGGTCCGAGATGCCGGGAAAGTCGATCAGGTCGCATTCGTCCAGAACCGGCGCATCAATGCCGATTTTGACATACAGGGTCTCTTCCAGGGAAATCTCTTCGAGATCGACAAGCGACATCGGATGCAGGCTGCCATCAAGCGCCGCGCGCTGTGCGGGCTTGTCGCCTTGGACGATCCAGACCGGCGGCAGGCGCGTGGCTGTCACCTGCTCGGGCAGGATGCGCTGACCCAGCAGCAGGTTCGACAGCGTGCTCTTGCCGGCGCTGAATTCCCCCATGATCCCGATGCGAGGCTTGCGGGCCCCTCCCTCTGGCGTCGTCATGCCGCTGCTCCTTCACGTGTGGATTTCGCCGGAGCGTCTGTCTGGCCCGCGTCGCTGGATGTCAGTTCCTTGAGCAGAAGCCCCAACAGCTCTGCCTGCTCCTGTTGCGCGGCGATACCGAACAGATTGTTCAGATCGCCCACGCTGAGCCTTGTTTTTTCCGCCACTTCCATCAGCAAGGCCCGCTGTTCGCTGAAGAAATCCATCAGCCGCTCTCGGGCGTCCTGCCGGATTTCGGCGGTCTGCTGCTCTTTCAGCTCGTGGATGATCGGGGCGGTTTCGGCCTTGATCAGGTCATAGAAGCTGCTGGCATAGGCGCGATAGCCACGCCGGCGCTGCCACCATCCCTTCCACCACGAGGTTTGCAGATCAAGCGCGATCGTCGCGCCGATCGCAACCGGCGGCGGCACTTCGGGCGCGGCGGCGGGGGCGATGCGAAAGCCGCTGACCTGAATGGAAACCGTCTGCTCATAAGTGTCATGGATCGCCGAGGCCGCGTCGCAATAGACCTGGGTACAGGCGGCCAGCAGGTTCTTGCGCATCACCTGATAGCTCGAGCGCAGCAAAATCCGCAGCCCGTCGGGCGCATATTGCCAGGTCTCGTTTTCCCCGTAGCTTTCCAGATGCTGAAGCAGGGATGCGACCGCCCGTTCCAGGAATTTGTTATGGGCCTGATCCACCCGCGCCGAGAAGGTGGCAAAGACCTGATCCAGCGCGGTATCCATCTGCGCCATGCTGACGGATTCCAGGCGCCGCAGCATTTGGTTGAGTGCGGCAGGTTCGATCACCGAGATCTGGTTGCCCTCGATCCGCATCGACGCCACGGTGCAGGCCGCCTGCATGCTGGAAACCTGGTTGGCCGCCCGCTGGCGGACCTCGGAGAGAAGGCGGGCGCCGACGCCGTCGGCAATGCGCTCGCCGATGGTCTGAAACAGGTCAGGCACGCCCGAGAGCTGCCACATCAGCGCGGCGTCGATCTCGGGGTTCTGGACCGCCTCTTGCAGAACTGCCCCGGCATAGCTGCGCAGCGAGGCGGCGCTGCTTTCGTTGAGCGGATGGGTTTGCGGTGCCAGCGCGGCATTGGCCCAAAGCGCGCTGCCAAAGACGATCCGCGGATTTTCGGGCCCGTTCATCTTTTGCAGGGTTGCCAGGATACTGTCGCGGATATCGGGGATCTGATTGATCGGATCGGGCAATTCGTCGATGCGGTTGACAAAGATCACGATGCCCTCAGAACGCACGTTCGAGATCATCCTGATCAGCCCCATATCCACCGAGCTCAGCGCCTGGGACGCCGACAGCACCACCACGCAGAGCCGGCTGTTGCGCAGGGATTTGATGGTGATCTGCTCGCGCATCAGAAAGGTATCGTTCACCCCCGGCGTGTCGCGCAGGCACAGTGGCACCGGCAGCGAGGGCAGCGACAGAAAGAGATCGGCGGATTTGGTGATATCGGCGAACCGGCCTTGCTGGTCGCTGCTTCCCGCCATCTCGAAATCGTCGCCCAGGCAGACATAGCGCTGCATCAGCTCGTCATCCAGATGCCGGTAATCGTGCTTCTGGCCCAGCAGCAGCTCGAACCGGCGACCCAGCCGTTTGCGGGTCTTCTCGCGCATCTCGGCAACCTGCGCCTGGATTTTCTGCAACTCTTCATCGGCGCCGGCGCGCATGGACAACTCGCCGATGCGTCCGCCATTGGCAACCAGATGATCCCATTCATCGCCGTTGAAGAACTGGAAAGAGGCCACCGGATCCTCTTCCCGGCGCGGCGCGTTGAGATGCAGCGAAGTGACGACCGAAGTCCAGGGATTGACATCCGCAGGCAACAGTCCCGGGCGGGCAACCATGGCGTTGACCAGCGAGGTCTTGCCGGATTTGATCTGCCCCAGCATCGTGACGCTGGGCTTAAAATCCTCAAGCTCCTTCAACTGGCGAGCGACCTGGCTGCGGCGACCCTTGCCCTCGAGCGCATGAATGTCCAGCAAGAGATCCTTGAGCTCCTCGAAGTCTCCGGCAAGCCGGGACAGGCTCCCGTGTCCAAGGTGCAGGAAGGGGAGCGCGCGAATGCCGGCGCGCTGGCTTTCTTGGGTCTCGTCCATGACGCTATTGATCCTTGTTGGTCTGTGCGGGCAAGAAATTGATGGGGGCTAGTTACCTTCTTTTTCTGGAACTGGAACAAACAGCCGTGAAAGGCAAAATTGGGGCAAACCAGG
>Ga0157387_17872_pt1 | contig 50988 bp, 51 predicted proteins | sample T8_LowC_AmetaT_FD_116788 | JGI IMG/M metagenome (GOLD analysis project Ga0157387, IMG submission 116788) | Metatranscriptome of Roseovarius nubinhibens ISM and Alexandrium tamarense co-culture from University of Georgia, USA - T8_LowC_A metaT... ... | reverse complement strand
TTCGAACCCCTCACGGGTTCCAAGCACGCTTTTCAGGCGCAGAATCAGAAAAATGGCAATGCCGGCCAGCACAAGAAGCTGGATCAGGGGAGAGTTCATTATGTCCTCGGTCTCGGGCCAGAAACTTTGTAACCTGGGCTTAGGATCACTATGTAGGCAACGGTTGGGGGCAAGTCCACCATTGACCATAGGCGAAAGGACGCGCTGAATGTATCTGTTTCTGGCCTTCCTGCTGGTTCCGATCATCGAGATCGCCCTGTTCATACAGGTCGGCGGGCTGATCGGGCTATGGCCGACACTGGCGATCGTGGTGCTGACTGCGGTATTGGGAACCTGGCTGGTCAGGACACAAGGCCGCATGGCGCTGGGCCAATTGAACCGCGCCTTCAACCAGTTGGACGATCCGACCGAGCCGCTGGCCCATGGTGCGATGATCCTGTTTTCCGGCGCTTTGCTGCTAACGCCGGGGTTTTTCACCGACGCTTTGGGATTTGCGCTGCTGGTACCGGGCGTACGGGTCGCGGTCTATCGCTACCTGCGCGCGCGCATTCAGGTCGCCAGTTTTCAGATGGGGCCAGGAATGCGCCAGCCGCATCGTGACGCCGGCGACGTGATCGACGGCGAATGGGAAGAGGTGCGCCCCCATCGCGAACGCGGCGCCGGCCCGTCAGGCTGGGTCGAGGGGCCCGACCGGCATTGAGCCGACCGCGCCAAACTGTTAAGCAGTGGCAAATTTGTAAAGCCGGAGGATTTCATGGCCGAGACCGACGCCGCTGCTGCCCAGCAGCCGCCCCAGATCCAGATGCGTGTATTGGGTCAGTTCATTCGTGACATGTCGTTTGAAAACGTCATGGCGCAGCGCGGGGCCTCGGGCGACGTGCAACCCGACGTCAATGTCCAGGTCAATCTGGATGCCAAGAAGCGCAGCACCGACAACCAGTACGAAATTGCGATCAAGCTGAACATCACCTCCAAGGCCAAGGGCATGGACGATGTGCTGTTCGTGTTCGAGATCGACTATTGCGGCATTTTCCATGTCGAGGGTGTGCCGAACGAGCAGCTGCACCCGTTCCTGTTGATCGAGTGCCCGCGGATGCTGTTCCCGTTCCTGCGCCGCATCGTCAGCGATATCACCCGCGACGGTGGCTATCCGCCGCTGAACCTCGACAATATCGACTTCATGGCGCTGTACCGCTCGGAGCTGGCTCGCCAGCAGGCGGCCGCCCAGGCCGAGCAAAAGGCCGACGCCTGATCCGGAACGCGCGCCTGACCCGGGTCAGGCGCGTTTCCACACCGCGTTTTCCCCCAGTTTCTCGACAAACTCGGCATGCGCCGTGCGCTCTGCCTCGGTGATCCTTGCGGGAAGGGGGGTTGGCCGTGGCATCGCCCGCCAGGCGGTTTCCTGTCCGGGGCCATCGCCCGTTGTCACCGTCGACAGGCCGAAATCGGGCTGCTTGCCACCGATCAGTTCCAGATAGACCTCGGCCAGGATCTCGGCATCCAGCAAGGCCCCGTGCAGCACCCGGTTCGAGTTGTCGATGCCAAACCGCCGGCACAGCGCATCCAGCGTGGCGGGCGAGCCCGGAAATTTGCGCCGGGCCATGCCCAGCGTGTCGATGGCCCGATCGAACGGAATCTCGGGCAGGCCCATCCAGCGCAGTTCGGCATTCAGGAACTTCATGTCGAAGGACGCGTTGTGGATGACCAAATGGGAATCGGCGACGAAATCGCGAAACGCCTGTCCGACTTTGGCAAAGACCGGCTTGTCGCGCAGGGTCACCTGGCCCGGTTCCGGCTGTTGCGGCGGCTCCAGGATATCGGGGCCGATGCCATGCACGCCAAAAGCCTCGGCGGGCATCATCCGTTCGGGATTGATATACTGGTGATAGGTGTTGCCGGTGGCGATGTGGTTCCACAACTCGACCGCGCCAATCTCGACAATGCGGTCGCCGGTTTCAGGGTCGAATCCGGTGGTTTCAGTGTCGAGTACGATTTCACGCATGGATGTTACCCGCCCGTATCTGCCTGACGATATCCTGCACCTGCGCGCGGGCATGGTCCAGCGTGTCGGTCACGATCACGAAATCGGACCGCGCGCATTTTTCTTCGTTCGGCATCTGCTTGGCCCGGATCTGTTCGAACTGTGCCTCGGTCATGGTGCCGCGTGCCATGACACGGGCCTTTTGCTCCTCGGGCGGGATCGAGACACAGGCGACCGCATCCATCGCGGCCTCGCCCCCGGTTTCAAACAACAGCGGGATGTCAAAGACAAGGATATCTGCCGTCGCGCTGTCGCGGAACCGGGCGCGATCCTCGGCCACCAGCGGATGCACGATGGCCTCGATCCGTTTCAACGCCTGCGGGTCCTCGGCAATGATGTGTTTCAGCACCGGGCGGCTGACCGCATCGTCAACCACCGCATCAGGAAAGGCCGCCCGCATTGGCGCTACAGCCGCGCCGCCGCTGGAATAGAGCCTGTGCACCGCCGCATCCGCGTCCCACAGCGCGCAGCCTTCGTCCACGAACATCTGCGCCGTGGTGGATTTACCCATGCCGATGGAGCCGGTCAGCCCAAGTCGAAATGTCATCTGAGCGCGGCCGCGCGCGTGGCCGCATCGACAACCGGGCGCTCGCCAAACCAGCGTTCGAACCCCGGCACCGCCTGATGCAGCAACATGCCCAGCCCGTCGACCGTGGTGCATCCCATCTCTTCGGCTTCTGCCAGAAGACGAGTCTTGAGCGGAGCATAGACCAGATCGGTCACCACCGCATCCGCGCGCAGCCCATCCAGCGGCACCCGCAGCTCCGGCTTGCCGATCATCCCCAGAGAGGTTGTGTTGACCACAAGACGCGCATCCTCGATCACGTTCCCGGCCTGCACCCAATCGGCGACGGTGACCCGCTGGCCGAAATCGTCCTTCAGCTTGTCGGCGCGCACACGGGTGCGGTTGGTAACGATCACCTCGGGCACGCCAGCCTCGGCCAGGGCCGAGATCACCGCCCGCGCAGCGCCGCCGGCGCCAAACACCACCGCCGGCCCCGATTTCGGGTCCCAACCGGGCGCACCTGCGCGCAGGTTTTCCATGAAGCCATAGCCATCGGTATTGTCTGCCAGGATCCGCCCGTCTTCGCGAAAGATCAGCGTATTGACCGCGCCGATCAGCGTGGCCCGATCGGTGATCTGATCGGCAACCGACATCACCGCCTCTTTGTGCGGGATGGTGATGTTCACCCCTACAAAGCCTGCCTTGGGCAGGGTGCGCACCACCTGCGCCAGATCCTGGGGCGCCACATCCATCGGGATGTAATGGCCGTTGATGCCATAGGTTTTGAGCCAGTGGCCATGCAACCGGGGCGATTTCGAATGCGAAATCGGGTGGCCGATCACGCCAGCCAGCGGAATCCGGTTCTCGGTCATGTGTCAATCACTCCGCGCAATGCCAGAAAATTGAGCAGTTCCAACAGGGGCATACCCAAAACGTTAAAGTGATCCCCGTCAATGGTCGAGAACAGGCGAACGCCCTCTTCCTCAAGCTTGTAGCCGCCGACCGCGTGGCGAATGCTGTCCCAGTTGCGCGCCACGTAACCGCTCAGATAGCTGTCGGACAATGCCCGCATCCGCAGCCGGACCTGACCGACATGGCGCCAGACGGGTTGCCCGTTTTCATAGATCACCGCGGCCGACAGCAGCATGTGCCGCTGACCGCTCATCTGTTTCAGTTCCGCCAATGCGGTCTCGGGGCTGTCGGGTTTCGACAACAGCCTGCCCTGAAAGTCGAGCACCTGATCACATCCCAGCACCATGGCGCCGGGATGCTTGTCGCTGATCTTGCGCGCCTTCATCTCGGCCAGGGCATCGGCGATATCGCGCGGCGGTGCACTCTCGGCCAGCAGGGCTGCCTTTACCGATTCTTCATCAACGCGCGGTACATCCTTGGTAAAGGGGACGGCTGCGTTTTCCAGCAGCTGGGCCCGGATGGCCGAGCCGGATGCCAGGATGAGGGGGACAGTCATGTGGAAAACCCCGTGGGAAATCTGGTGATCGCTCTGGTACGGTTTTTCATGCTTTTCGGCTTGACGTGCAAGCCCGGGGAAAACCGATAAATCTCACCCGAGTCGCCCGGGTTCCATCCCATCTGGACAAGGATAACCGCACGAGCAGGGATAACAGGACATATTCATGGTCCTCCACCCGTACTCCCCGATCTTATCCGCCAAGAGAAGTTGATGTAAGCCACTGTTAAAAAATGTAAATGTTTGATGTTTCCACAGACCTCGGAACATTCGCGCAAAGTTTCACACATTGGGGAAAACCGCAGGGAGAGAACAGTTATCCACGAAAACGGAGCGGCCTACAAAACCATCAATCTTTCTTCTTTTCTTTTTTATTATTAGATACGAGGCCAGGACCCCGAAGAGAGACATGATGACCGACCTGCTGTTCACCCTCTACCCATGGGTCAAATCCCTGCACATCATGGCGGTGATCAGCTGGATGGCTGGTCTGTTCTATCTGCCCCGGCTCTTTGTCTATCACGTCGAAAAGGCTGAGAAGGTGCAGGAGGCACCGGCGATCTTCCACGAGATGGAAGAAAAGCTGGTACGCGTGATCATGCGGCCGGCCATGATCGTGTCCTGGGTCTGTGGTCTGATCATGGTTCTGACGCCCGGAATCGTCGACTGGGGCGAGGTCTGGCCCTGGACCAAGGGTGCGTCCGTCATCGCGATGACCTGGTTCCACGAGTGGCTCAACGCGCGTCGCAAGGGCTTTCTAGCGGGGCAGAACCGGCTGACCGGGCGCCAGTACCGGATGATGAACGAGGTACCGACGCTGCTGATGGTGGTGATCGTGCTGTCGGTGATCGTGAAATTCTGATCCCCCTTTGACTCTGCCTGCCAGCGCGCTTATCTAGGGGTCAACGCGCCCGTCCGGGCATCCGTGTCTCCTGTTCACATATTCCGTTCTAGCGCCGCCACAGGGCGGCAGAGGGTCCGTATACGATGACGATCGAATCCCTGAATCTTGCCGATCTCAAGGCAAAGAGCCCCAAGGACCTGCTGTCCATGGCCGAGGAGCTGGAGATCGAAAACGCCTCGACCATGCGCAAGGGCGAGATGATGTTCCAGATTCTGCGCGAGCGCGCGGACGAGGGATGGACCATCGGCGGCGATGGCGTGCTTGAGGTGCTGCAGGACGGCTTTGGCTTTCTCCGCTCGCCCGAGGCGAACTATCTGCCGGGTCCTGACGACATCTATGTCTCGCCCGACATGATCCGCCAGTACAGCCTGCGCACCGGTGATACGGTCGAGGGTGAGATCAAGGCGCCTGACGATAGCGAGCGCTATTTCGCCCTGACCAATGTCACCATGATCAACTTCGAAGATCCCGAGAAGGCGCGCCACAAGATCGCCTTTGACAACCTGACGCCGCTTTACCCCGATGAGCGGCTGAAGATGGAGATCGAGGATCCGACCATCAAGGATCGCTCTGCCCGGGTCATCGACCTGGTCGCACCGATCGGCAAGGGCCAGCGTTCGCTGATCGTGGCGCCGCCGCGGACCGGTAAGACGGTGATCCTGCAGAACATCGCCCACTCGATCGAGCGCAACCACCCCGAGTGCTATCTGATCGTTCTGCTGATCGACGAACGCCCCGAGGAAGTCACCGACATGCAACGCTCGGTCAAGGGCGAGGTGGTGTCCTCGACCTTTGACGAACCGGCGACCCGCCACGTGGCCGTGTCGGAAATGGTGATCGAAAAGGCCAAGCGCCTGGTCGAGCATAAACGAGATGTTGTGATCCTACTCGACTCGATCACAAGACTTGGTAGGGCATTCAACACCGTAGTCCCGTCCTCGGGCAAGGTTCTGACCGGTGGTGTGGATGCTAACGCGCTCCAGCGGCCCAAGCGGTTCTTTGGTGCGGCCCGGAACATCGAAGAGGGCGGCTCACTAACCATCATCGCAACCGCGCTGATCGACACCGGCAGCCGGATGGACGAGGTGATCTTTGAAGAGTTCAAGGGTACCGGCAACTCGGAACTGGTGCTGGATCGCAAGATCGCAGACAAGCGCGTGTTCCCGGCCATCGACATCCTGAAATCCGGAACCCGGAAAGAGGACCTGCTGGTCGACAAGGGCGATCTGCAAAAGACCTTTGTCCTGCGTCGTATCCTCAACCCGATGGGCACCACCGATGCGATCGAATTCCTGTTGTCGAAGCTGAAACAGACCAAGACAAATGGTGAGTTCTTCGATTCGATGAATACCTGATCCGGTATCCCGGCAGCGCGAGGGCAAGGATATGGACACGATTTTTGCCTTGGCCACGGCACAGGGCAAGGCGGGTGTTGCAGTCATCCGCCTGTCGGGTCCGCGCGCCTATCACACCGCCTGCCTGCTGGCGGGGCCCGACCTGCCGTCGCGGGGCCTGTCGGTCCGGCAGCTGAAGGATTCGCAGGGCGCCCGCCTGGATGATGGTGTGGTGCTGACCTTTGCCGCACCTGCCAGCTTTACCGGCGAGGACGTCGCCGAATTCCAGATACATGGCAGCCTGGCCACCACCGAAGCGGTGCTGCGGTGTCTTGGCGATCTTGACGGATTGCGCCTGGCAGAGCCCGGGGAATTCACCCGGAGGGCTTTGGAAAACGGCAAGATGTCTCTTCCCCAGGTCGAGGGGTTGGCCGACCTGATAGACGCCGAGACCGAGGCGCAGCGCAAACAGGCGCAGGCGGTGCTGAATGGAGCATTGGGCCAGTTGGCCGAAGGCTGGCGTGCCAAACTGATTCGCGCCGCCGCGCTGCTGGAAGCGGTGATCGACTTTGCCGATGAAGAGGTCCCGACAGATGTCAGCCCCGAGGTGCGGGCGCTGTTGGCCGAGGTGCGCGCGGATCTGGAACACGAGATCGCCGGCGTCCGTATCGCGGAACGTATTCGAACCGGGTTTGAGGTGGCGATCATCGGGCCGCCAAATGCCGGAAAATCGACTTTGTTGAACATGTTGGCGGGTCGCGAGGCAGCGCTGACATCGGAAGTCGCAGGAACCACCCGTGATGTGATCGAGGTGCGCATGGACCTTGGCGGACTGCCGGTTACTCTGCTCGACACTGCTGGACTGCGTGAAACCGGTGATCTGGTCGAGGGAATGGGCATCGCCCTGGCCCGGCGTCGGGCGGACCAGGCCGATCTGCGGGTCTTTCTGACAGAGGATGTCGATGCCATGGGCGTGGAATTGCAGCCCGACGATCTGCATGTTCTCCCAAAGGCTGACCAGCGCCCGGATACGGCAAACGCGATCTCGGGCGTGACGGGGCAGGGGGTTGATCAGCTGGTGCAGCGGATCTCGGATGTACTCAAGACCCGGTCCTCCAGCGCCGGTATTGCCACCCGCGAGCGTCATCGCGTGGCAATGAAAACCGCTTTAGACGCCCTGGATCGCACCGGCACTGTTCTGGAATCGGGCCCGGACCTGTATGATATCGCTGCCGAAGAACTGCGCACCGCGATCCGTGCACTGGAATCTCTGGTCGGCCGGATTGGAGTGGAAACGCTGTTGGACGAAATCTTTGCGTCCTTCTGCCTGGGTAAGTGAGGAGTGTTTCACGTGAAACATTCGGATTTCGATATTGTCGTGATCGGGGCCGGACATGCCGGCGCCGAGGCTGCACATGCTGCGGCACGCATGGGAATGCGTACTGCCTTGGTTTCCCTGTCCGAACGCGACATTGGCGTGATGTCCTGTAACCCGGCTATTGGCGGTTTGGGTAAGGGGCATCTGGTTCGCGAGATCGACGCACTTGACGGGGTCATGGGGCGGGTGGCCGACAAGGCCGGGATTCAATTTCGTCTGCTCAATCGGCGCAAGGGTCCTGCGGTCCAGGGGCCGCGCGCTCAGGCCGATCGCAAGCTCTATCGCCTGGCGATGCAGGAAGAAATGCGCAATCGCCCCGGACTGACCATCGTCGAGGGCGAGGTTACTGATTTTCGAATGCAAGGTGATCGCGTTGCCGGCGTCGTTCTGGCCGATGGGTCCGAGATTGCATCGCAAGCCGTGATCTTGACCTCGGGCACGTTCCTGCGCGGGATCATTCATATTGGCGATGTTTCGCGCCCCGGTGGGCGGATGGGTGACCGACCTTCAGTTCCGCTTGCCGAAAGGCTGGATGGATTTGCGTTACCGATGGGGCGACTAAAGACCGGAACGCCGCCGCGACTGGACGGACGCACCATAGACTGGTCTATCCTCGAGCGTCAGGACGGGGATGACGATCCGGTGCTGTTCTCGTTCCTGTCAAAAGGGGCCTATGCGCGTCAGATCGCCTGCGGTATCACGCATACCAACGCCCAGACGCATGAGATCATTCGCAAAAACCTGTCCCGTTCCGCGATGTATGGCGGACATATCGAAGGCGTCGGCCCTCGTTACTGCCCCTCGATCGAGGACAAAATCGTGCGTTTCGCTGACAAGGATTCGCATCAGATCTTTCTTGAGCCCGAGGGGCTGGAAGATCACACTGTCTATCCGAACGGTATCTCGACCTCGTTGCCGGTCGACGTGCAAGAGGACTATGTCCGTTCGATCCGGGGGCTGGAACAGGTTGAGATCTTGCAGCCCGGTTACGCGATCGAATACGACTATGTTGATCCCCGCGCGCTCACGTCGCAACTGTCTCTGCCGAATGTTCCGGGCTTGTACCTAGCCGGTCAGATCAATGGAACAACCGGGTATGAAGAGGCTGCGGCGCAGGGAATGGTTGCCGGGTTGAACGCAGCCACCGCGATTTTGGGTCACGAACCGGTCCCCTTCAGTCGTGCCAACAGCTATATCGGTGTGATGATCGACGATCTGACCACACGCGGTGTGGCAGAGCCCTATCGCATGTTCACCTCGCGGGCCGAATTCCGCCTGTCCTTGCGTGCGGATAACGCGGATCAGCGGCTGACGCCCTTGGGATTGGAATTGGGTTGTGTCGGTGACGAACGGCGCGACGTCTTTGCGCGTAAGGCAGAGAAACTGGCGACAGCCTCGGCGCTGCTCGATCAGAGCAGCTTTAGCCCCAAAGAGATTGCCACAGCTGGTATCACCATCAGTCAGGACGGCAATCGGAGAAACGGCTTCGCTGTCCTCGCCTTTCCGGACGTCAGGTTTGACGACCTTGTGCCACTAATCCCGGAACTTGCAGACACCGACGCCGAAACCCGCGCGCAGGTAGAGCGTGATGCGCTTTATGCCAATTACATCGCGCGGCAGGAACGGGATGTTGAGGCGATGAAACGGGATGAGGCGCTGGTCATTCCGATCGACTTCAACTTTTCTGCCCTCGATGGGTTGTCAAATGAGTTGAAGCAAAAACTCACATCCGCGCGACCGGAAAATATCGCGCAGGCCGGGCGTGTTGAGGGGATGACGCCAGCGGCGCTTGCGCTCATCCTGGCCCGCCTTCGCCGTGGCGACCGAGCACGAAGCGCATGATGGTTCCCGATGCGAACACGCTCAATGTTTCACGTGAAACATTCGAGCGGCTGAAAATCTTTGCTGATTTGGTGCACAAGTGGAATCCCCGGATCAACCTGGTATCCAAGCGTAGCCTGGAAGATCTGTGGACTCGTCACATAATCGATTCCATTCAGGTGTTTCGCAACGCCCCGAAAGGTGATCTTTGGGTCGATCTCGGCAGTGGTGGCGGGTTTCCAGGTTTGATCTGCGCTATTCTGGCTGCCGAAGAGAAACCCGAAACCCAGTTTATCTGCGTTGAAAGCGATCAGCGAAAATCGGCGTTCCTGCGTAGCGCTGCGCGCGAATGCGGCATCGCATGTCAGGTGATATCCGAGCGTATCGAGCATCTTGATCCGCTGGACGCGGACATCCTTTCCGCTCGGGCCTTGACCGATCTGACCGGTTTGCTGGGCTTTGCTGAACGGCACCTCAAGATCGGCGGAACCGCGCTGTTCCCCAAGGGGGCCGCATGGAAAAAAGAGCTGCAAGACGCCGCGAAGCAATGGAATTTCTCCTACGACGCGGTTACTAGTTTAACCGAGCCCCAGGCCGTTCTTTTGAAGATAACAGGAGTCACGCGTGTCTGATCTTTCCCGTCCTGCCGGACCCCGGATCATTGCGGTCGCCAACCAGAAGGGCGGCGTGGGAAAGACCACAACTGCCATCAACCTCGCCGCAGCATTGGTGGAATCCGGCCAGCGTGTGCTGGTTGTGGATCTTGACCCGCAAGGGAATGCCTCGACCGGGTTGGGTGTGGATGAACGAGAATTGACGACCTATGAACTGTTGGTTGATGACGCGCCGTTGAATTCGGTGATCCAGAAAACCAGCATCGACGGCCTGTCGATCGTGCCGGCCACGGTCGATCTGAGTTCGGCGGATATCGAGCTGATTTCGAATGAAAAGCGCAGTTTCCTGCTGCATGACGCCCTGCGGCAGACGGCGATGGATGCCTATTCTTGGGACTATATCCTGATCGACTGCCCGCCCTCGCTGAACCTGTTGACGGTCAACGCCATGGTTGCCGCGCATTCAGTTCTTGTGCCGTTGCAAAGCGAGTTCTTTGCGCTCGAAGGCCTGTCCCAGCTGATGCTGACCATCCGCGAGGTGCGACAGGCAGCAAACCCCAATCTGCGGATCGAGGGGATTGTATTGACCATGTATGACCGACGCAACAACCTGTCGCAGCAGGTCGAGAAGGACGCGCGCGACAATCTGGGTGATCTGGTATTCGAAACCAAGATCCCCCGCAATGTGCGGGTCAGCGAGGCACCGTCTTTTGCCATGCCGGTGCTCAACTACGATCCGAACTCTCTGGGTGCGATGGCCTATCGTGACCTGGCCGCGGAACTGATGAAGAAACATAACAAGATCGCCGCCTGACCGCGGTAGAGAGGAGCGACACATGGTTTCGAACAAGCCCCGGGGATTGGGACGCGGATTGTCCGCGTTGATGGCCGATGTGACGCAGCCGGCCGAGGCCGCCGCTAGCGAGGCAGCGCGTCGTCCGGACCGCACCGTTCCGATCGAGAAACTGCGTGCCAACCCCAACCAGCCTCGCCGCACCTTTACCGAGGACGCGTTGCAAGAGCTTGCCGCTTCGATCAAGGAAAAGGGGGTTCTGCAGCCCTTGATCGTGCGTCCCGTTGATGGCGATATGTACGAGATCGTTGCGGGAGAACGTCGCTGGCGCGCGGCGCAGCTGGCGCAACTGCATCAGGTGCCTGTTTTGGTCCGCGAGCTCGACGATACCGAAGTCCTGGAAATCGCGATCATCGAGAACATTCAGCGCGCTGATCTGAACGCGGTGGAAGAGGCGGCGGGCTATCGCCAGCTGATGGACAAGTTTGGCCACACCCAGGAAAAGCTGGCCGAAGCTCTGGGCAAAAGCCGAAGCCATATCGCAAACTTGCTGCGACTTCTGTCGTTGCCTGACGACGTTCAGACACTTGTTGTCGAGGGGAAATTGTCCGCGGGCCATGCGCGCGCCCTCATCACCAGCGACAACCCGTCAGAACTGGCCAAGATCGTCGTGCGGGACGGGCTGTCGGTGCGCGCGACCGAAGCGCTGGTCAAGAAGCAGGCCGAAGGGGACAAGCCGACCGCGACGGCGCGTCCGAAATCCATCACTGCGGACAAAGACGCCGATACCCGGGCGCTGGAAAAGGATCTGTCGGCCATTCTGGCGATGAAGGTAGCGATCAATCACAAGCCGGGAACGGAAACCGGGCAGGTGGTGCTGACCTATGAGAACCTCGATCAGCTTGATGATCTTTGTGCAAAACTCAGCCGTTAGGGCGGGTCCAGATAAAGATCAGAACCCCGCTTAGCACCACGGCCTGAATCAGCAGGACGTGCGAGGGGACTGCGAAAACGAGTGACAGGCCAAACACGGCGGCAATCGACAAGGTTGCCGCCTTTTTTGCGCCGGGCCGAATGGCACCCGATTGCTGCCAATCCAGAATCATCGGGCCAAACAGGCGATGGGTCACCAGCCATGTGTGCAGGCGCTCTGATGACCGGGCAAAGAAAAAGGCGGCGAGCAGCAGGAACGGTACGGTCGGCAGCAGCGGCAGCGCAACGCCAATCAGGGCGAGGGCAACGCAGACCAGTCCAAGAGCTGCCCAGATAAACTGCATCCTCTACTCCGACATCAGGTCCAGAATGACCGCGTTCAGCACCGCACGCCCCTGGGCGGTGGCCTTCAGCCGCGTACCTTCGATCTCGATCATGCCCAGTTCGGTCAAATGGGCAAGGCGGTTCCGGTTTAGGGGCTGCGGCGAAAGCGCCTCGTATCGGTGGATATCTAGTCCTTCGGCAATACGAAGCCCCATCATCAGGTATTCGTCGGCTTGATCTTGTAGCGAGAGGGCTACTCGGCTCAACTCACCACTTCCCTTTGCCACTGCGCCCAGCCAGGCGCCAGGGTTCAGCGGGCTTTCGGTGGCGAAACGCTGGCCATCCACGGTGATGCGACCATGTGCGCCGGGGCCGATGCCGACATAATCGCCATAGCGCCAATAGATCAGGTTGTGGCGCGATTCCGAACCGGGGCGGGCGTGGTTCGAGACCTCGTAGGCGGGCAGGCCATGCGTGGCGCAGACCTCTTGCGTGATCAGGTACATGTCGGCGGCGTCGTCATCGGCGGGTAGGCCGCGCAGCTTGCCGCGGGCATAGCGGTCGCCAAAGGCGGTGCCGTCCTCGATCGTCAACTGGTAGAGCGACAGGTGATCGACCGCCATGGCCAGCGCCTCGTTCAACTCGGCACGCCACGCTTCGGGTGTCTGGTCCTGCCGGGCATAGATCAGGTCGAAACTGACCCGCTCAAAACAGCGCCGCGCAATGTCGAAAGCTGCCCGCGCCTCGGCCACGCTGTGGATGCGGCCCAGCCGGTGCAGGTCCCGGTCGTTCAGCGCCTGCACCCCCATCGAGATCCGGTTGACCCCGCCATCGCGATAGGCGGCAAAGCGCCCGGCCTCAACCGAGCCGGGATTGGCCTCGAGCGTGATTTCCATGTCGTTGGAGGTGGGCCAGAGACGGCGGACGGTTTCGATCACTGCCGCGACCGTTTCCGGCATCATCAGCGACGGGGTACCGCCGCCAAAAAAGATGGTGTTCAGAACCCGGCCCGGCAGCTCAGCGGCACAGCGTTCAAGTTCGGAAACATAGGCTCTAACCCAGGCTTTCTGGTCGATTTCACGGGCAACATGGCTGTTGAAGTCGCAATAGGGACACTTGGCCTGGCAAAAGGGCCAATGCACGTAGAGGCCAAAGCCCCCATGCTGCCAGTCATCCGCCAAAACAGCCCTTCACGAATTTCTCCACCGCCCGTGCGCGGTGGCTGATCTTGTTCTTTTCCCAGCGATCCATTTCCGCAAAGGTCACGTCATACCCTTCGGGCACGAACATCGGATCATAACCGAAGCCTGCGGCGCCACGAATGGGCCAGACCAGATGGCCGGGGGCGACGCCTTCGAACACCTCGTCATGGCCATCGGGCCAGGCCAGAACCAGCGTGCAGCGGAATTGCGCCAGCCGGGGATGCGGGGCGCTTTTGGCTTCCAGCGCGTCATGGGCGCGGGTCATCGCCATCAGGAAATCGCGCCCATTGCCGGTCTCGGCCCAGTCGGCGGTATAGACGCCCGGCGCGCCATCCAGCGCGTCGATGGTGATGCCGCTGTCATCGGACAGGGCGGGCAGGCCGGTGGCCCGGGCCGCGGCGTGCGCCTTGATCCGGGCATTGCCGACAAAGGTGTCTTCGGTCTCTTCCGGTTCGGGCAGGTTCATTTCGGCGGCGCCAACAACCTTGACCCCAAAGGGCTGGAGGAGATGTGCCATCTCTTCCAGCTTGCCCTTGTTGTGGGTCGCGATCAGCAGTGTGTCGCCGTCGAACGCCCGTGTCATGCGGTGGCGGCCATTTGCGCGGCAACCAGTTCGCCTACGCCCTTTTCGGCGAGGCCTAGCAGCTGATCCAGCTGCGCGCGGTTGAAGACAGAGCCCTCGGCGCTCATCTGCACCTCGATCAGCTTGCCCGAACCGGTCATGATGAAATTGCCGTCAACGCCTGCCTCGCTGTCCTCGGGGTAATCTAGGTCCAGCACCGGTTGCCCGGCATAGATGCCGCAGGACACGGCGGCGACCGGATCGACCAGCGGATCGGAAATCACGTCGCCAGCCTTCATCAGCTTGTTCACCGCCAGACGCAGGGCCACCCAACCACCGGTGATCGAGGCGCAGCGGGTGCCGCCATCGGCCTGGATCACATCACAGTCGACGGTGATCTGGCGTTCTCCCAGGGCCACCCGGTCAACGCCGGCGCGCAGGGCGCGGCCGATCAGGCGCTGGATTTCAACGGTACGGCCGCCTTGCTTGCCGCTGGCGGCCTCGCGCCGCATGCGGGTGTTGGTGGCACGCGGCAGCATGCCGTATTCGGCGGTGACCCAGCCCAGGCCCGAGCCCTTGATAAAGGGGGGCACGCGGTCCTCGATGGTGGCGGTGCACAGGACATGCGTGTCGCCCATCTTGATCAGGCACGAGCCTTCGGCATGTTTGGTGAAACCGGTTTCGATTGAAACCGGGCGCATTTCGCTTAGATCTCGTCCAGAGGGTCGCATGGGTCATCCTTTGTCTGTTGCGGTGGGGATACCGCCCGCAAGGGCGTGGATGCAAGCCCGATTGACCTTTTCGGGGCAGGGGATTTAATGGCCACTCAGCCAGGGGGTACCCAGGGGTTTCGATGAGCGATGCGCGCAAAATACTGGACGATTTGAACGACCGCTCGCGCGAGGTGTTTCGCCTGATCGTTGAATCCTATCTGGACAGCGGCGAACCGGTCGGCAGCCGCACCCTGACGCGTACACTCAGCGAGAAGGTCAGCGCCGCAACCGTGCGCAACGTAATGCAGGATCTGGAGTTCCTGGGCCTGCTCGACAGCCCCCATATCAGCGCCGGGCGTATCCCGACGCAGATGGGGCTGAGGATGTTTGTCGACGGGCTGCTCGAGGTGGCGGATCTGAGCCTGGAGGATCGGGCCAAGCTGGACGCGACACTGGGCACAAACGCGGGCGACGTGGGCGGGACGCTGGACCGGATCAGCGCCACGCTCAGCCGGGTGACACAGGGGGCCTCGTTGGTGCTGACGCCCAAGCACGAGGCCGAAATCCGCCATATCGAGTTTGTCTCGCTGGCGCAGGATCGGGCGTTGGTGGTGCTGGTCTTTTCGGATGGCCATGTGGAAAACCGCCTGTTTGCGCCGCCCCCGGGGCAGACCCCCAGTTCGATGCGCGAGGCGGCCAATTTCCTGAACGCGCTGATCGAGGGCAAGACCCTCAGCGAGGTGCGCCGCCTGATGCAGACCGAGATCGGCGCCCGCCAGCAGGAAATCGACCAGCTGGCCCGTCAGATGGTCGAAAGCGGTCTGGCGGTCTGGGACCGCGAGGGCGAAGAGGCCGCCCGGCTGATCGTGCGCGGGCGGGCGAATCTGCTGGAGGGAACCGGCCAGGAACAAGAGCTGGAGCGGATCCGGGTGCTGTTCGACGATCTTGAGCGCAAGCGCGACATCGCCGAGTTTCTGCAACTGACCGAAGACGGCGAAGGTGTGCGCATTTTTATCGGCTCCGAGAACAAACTTTTCTCACTTTCGGGTTCCTCTTTGGTGGTGTCTCCATATATGAACGCGGATCGAAAGGTTATCGGTGCGGTGGGGGTGATCGGCCCGACGCGCCTGAACTATGGTCGCATCGTTCCGATCGTGGATTACACGGCACAGCTGGTCGGGCGTCTGATTTCCGACCGGAGTTAGAGGTAGAAAGATGGCAAAGCCGAACAACGAAGAGTTTCTGGACGATATCGCAACCGCCGAGGCCGAGGAACTGGCCGAGGAGATGGCCGAGATCAGCGACGAGGCGGCAGAGCTGGATACGCTGCGGGCCGAGCGGGATGCGTTCAAGGACAAATTCATGCGCGCGCTGGCAGATGCCGAGAACGTGCGCAAGCGGGGCGAACGCGCCCGGCGCGAGGCCGAGCAATATGGCGGTTCGAAACTGGCCCGCGACATGCTGCCGGTCTATGACAACATGAAACGCGCGCTGGAAACCGTGACCGACGAACAGCGCGCGGTATCGGGGGCGCTGATCGAGGGCATCGAACTGACGATGCGGGCGCTGCTGGATGTGTTCGGCAAGCATGGCATCCAGGTGCTGTCGCCGCAGGTGGGCGACCGGTTCGACCCGCAGATGCACGAAGCGATGTTCGAGGCGCCGGTGCCCGGCACCAAGGCGGGCGATATCATCCAGGTTTCGGCCGAAGGCTTCATGCTGCACGACCGTCTGCTGCGCCCGGCGCAGGTCGGCGTATCGTCGATGCCCGCGGGCTGATTTGGCTGCGCCAAGCCTCCGGCAGGAGTATTTTCAGCAAAATGAAGGGGCGGTCAGCGGGCCGCCTCTTTCAGTTTATAAAGCATCTCCAGCGCCTGGCGGGGGGTCAGCTCGTCGGGGTGGATCTCCTTGAGCATCGCATCGGCGGGTGAGGTTTTGGGCGCGGGTGGTGGCAGTGGCGGCGCGGCCGAGAACAGCGGCAGATCGTCGATCAGCGCCTTTTGCTTGCCGCCCTCGCGTTCGGATTTCTCCAGCTGGTCCAGAACCACCCGGGCACGCGCGACAACCGAAGGCGGCAGGCCCGCAAGCTGGGCGACCTGCACACCATAAGAGCGGTCGGCGGCGCCTTTGCGCACCTCGTGCAGGAATATCACCTCGCCCTCCCACTCTTTGACCGCGACGGTCAGGTTCTCGACCCCGTCGAGGGTCGCGGCGAGCGCGGTCAATTCATGGTAATGGGTGGCGAACAGAGCGCGGCAGCGATTGGTCGCGTGAAGATGTTCCAGCGTGGCCCAGGCGATGGAAAGCCCGTCATAGGTGGCGGTGCCGCGCCCGATCTCGTCCAGGATGACCAGCGCATGGTCGTCGGCCTGGTTCAGGATGGCGGCGGTTTCCACCATCTCGACCATGAAGGTCGAGCGGCCGCGCGCCAGATCGTCCGAGGCGCCGACGCGGCTGAACAACTGGCTGACCACCCCGATATGGGCGCTGTCGGCGGGCACGTAACTGCCGATCTGGGCCAGCAGGGTGATCAGCGCGTTCTGCCGCAGATAGGTCGATTTACCAGCCATGTTGGGGCCGGTCAGCAGGCGGATCGCGGCGCCCTTGTCGGCGCTGAGATCGCAGTCATTGGCCACAAAAGGATCCCCCCCCTGACGGCGCAGCGCGTGTTCCACCACCGGGTGGCGGCCGCCTTCGATGGCAAAGGCGCGCGAGGGATCGACGCTGGGCCTGCACCAGTTTTCGGCGCGCGCCAGATCGGCCAGCGCGGTGGCCAGATCCAGTTCGGCCAGGCCGCGTGCGGCGATATTAAGGCGGGCGGCCTGCTCCAGAACTGCCCCGGAAAGGCTTGAATAGAGCCGCTTTTCGATCTCGAGCGCGTGATTACCGGCGTTCAGGATACGGGTTTCCAACTCGCTCAGTTCGACCGTAGTAAAGCGCACCTGATTGGCTGTGGTCTGGCGGTGGATATAGGTCTCGCTCAGGGGCGGGTTCAGCATCTTGGCCGCGTGGGTCGCGGTGGTTTCGATGAAGTAGCCCAGCACGTTGTTGTGCTTGATCTTCAGCGAGGCGATGCCGGTATGTTCGGCATATTTCTGCTGCATCCCGGCGATGACGCCACGGCCCTTGTCGCGCAGCTCGCGCGCCTCGTCCAAATCGCTGTCATAGCCTGGCGCGATAAAGCCGCCATCACGGGCTAGTAGCGGCGGTTCGGCCACCAACGCGGTGTCGAGCAGGCCAAGCAACTCGTCGAACCCGTTCAGATCGGCGCAGGCACCCGCGATCAAGCCGGGCAGTTCCAGCCCGTCGCAGAGGGCCGCAATCGCCTCGGCCTGACCCAGCCCGTTGCGGATCGCGGCAAGGTCGCGCGGCCCGCCCCGGTCCAGCGCCAGCCGCGAAAGGGCACGGTCCAGATCGGGCGTCTTGCGCAGGGCCGCACGTAGGTCGGCGGCCAGGGTCGAATGGTCGATGCAGAAATCCAGCGCCGAAAGCCGGGCGTGGATTACATCCAGGTTGCGCGACGGGCTGCCAAGGCGCTGTTCCAGCAGGCGGGCGCCCCCCGGCGTGACCGTGCGGTCGATCACCGACAAGAGCGAGCCGCCGCGCTCGCCTGACAGGGAACGGGTCAGCTCCAGATTGCGTCGCGTGGCGGCGTCGATCTGCATCACCCGATCCTCAGCCTCTTGCACCGGGGGTTGCAGCAGCGGCAGTTTGCCCTTTTGCGTGATGTCCAAATAGTCGATCAGCGCACCCATGGCCGACAGTTCGGCGCGCGCGAACGTACCGAACCCCTCCAGCGAGCCAACCTTGTACAGCTCGCACAGGCGCTTTTCGGCGGCCATGCTGTCGAAACTGGCCTTGCCCAGTGGGGTCAGCGGAATGCGGTGATCGTCAGCCAGCGGGCGCAGCTGCTGGAACACCGGTTCATCGACCACCAGCAGCTCGGACGGGGCCAGCCGCGCCAGTTCCGGGCTGAGGCGCGGGCGGGTCACCGGCATCACGTGGAAATCACCGGTCGAGATATCGGCCCAGGCCAGCGCCGCGCCACTGCGCACCTCGGCATAAGCCACCAGAAAATTGTGGCGACGCGCCTCAAGCAGCGCGTCCTCGGTCAGGGTGCCCGGGGTGACCAGCCGCACCACATCGCGCCGGACCACCGATTTCGATCCACGCTTCTTGGCCTCGGCCGGGCTTTCCATCTGTTCGCAGACCGCTACCCGGAATCCCTTACGGATCAGGGTCAGCAGATAGCCCTCGGCGGCGTGGACCGGGACGCCGCACATCGGAATATCCTCGCCCTCGTGCTTGCCGCGCTTGGTCAGCGCGATATCCAGCGCCTCGGCCGCGGCGACCGCGTCGTCAAAGAACATCTCGTAGAAATCGCCCATGCGATAGAACAGCAGGGCATCGGCATAAGCCTCTTTGATTTCCAGATATTGTGCCATCATGGGCGTGACGGTGGTCAAGGCATTATTCTCCGGCGGCTGGTGCGCGCGACCTTACAAATCCGGCCCCTGCGGCGAAAGGCGAAAACGCATTGTCGTTGAGGCGCGCGATTGCCTGCGCTATGAGGCTGAAAGCCCGCATAGCAGAGAAACGACCCATCCCATGCCCAAAGCGAAGATCACCAACGAAGAGGCGCTGGCCTTTCACCTGGAACCGACCCCCGGCAAGTGGGAGGTGCAGGCCACCGTTCCGATGACCACGCAGCGCGATCTGTCGCTGGCCTATTCCCCCGGCGTGGCAGTACCGTGCGAGGCGATCGCGGCCGATCCGGGGCTGGCCTATGACTATACCAACAAGGGCAACCTGGTTGCGGTGATCTCGAACGGGACGGCGGTTCTGGGTCTGGGCAATCTGGGTGCGCTGGGCGGCAAGCCGGTGATGGAGGGCAAGGCGGTGCTGTTCAAACGCTTTGCCGATGTGAACTCGATCGACATCGAGCTGGATACCGAGGACCCGGACGAGTTCTGCCGCGCGGTGCGGCTGATGGGGCCGACATTCGGCGGCATCAACCTGGAAGACATCAAGGCGCCCGAGTGTTTCATCATCGAGCAGCGTCTGAAGGAAGAGATGGATATCCCCGTCTTTCACGACGACCAGCACGGCACGGCGGTGATCTGTGCGGCGGGGCTGATCAACGCGCTGCACATCTCGGGCAAGAAGATCGAAGATGTGAAGATCGTGCTGAACGGCGCCGGCGCGGCGGGCATCGCCTGTATCGAACTGCTGAAAACCATGGGCGCGCGGCATGAAAACTGCATTGTCTGCGATACCAAGGGTGTGATCTTTCAGGGTCGCACCGAGGGCATGAACCAGTGGAAATCGGCCCATGCCATCAAGACCGAGCTGCGCAGCCTTGAAGAGGCGATGAAAGGGGCCGACGTGTTCCTGGGCGTCAGCGTCAAGGGTGCGGTGACGCAGGAAATGGTGCAGAGCATGGCCGACAATCCGGTCATCTTTGCCATGGCGAACCCCGATCCGGAAATCACACCCGAAGAGGCGCATGAGGTGCGTCCCGATGCCATCGTTGCCACCGGGCGCAGCGACTATCCCAACCAGGTCAACAACGTGTTGGGCTTTCCCTATCTGTTCCGCGGCGCGCTGGATATTCACGCCCGCGCCATCAACGACGAGATGAAGATCGCCTGCGCCCATGCGCTGGCGGCGCTGGCCCGCGAGGATGTGCCCGACGAGGTTGCGATGGCCTATGGCAAGAGCCTGGCTTTTGGACGCGACTACATCATCCCGACCCCGTTCGACCCGCGCCTGATCCACCGCATTCCGCCCGCCGTCGCGCGCGCGGGCATGGATACCGGCGCCGCGCGGCGGCCGATCATCGACATGGATGCCTATGAGCTGGGCCTGAAATCGCGGATGGACCCGACCGCCAGCATCCTGCGCGGCATCAACGCCCGCGCGCGCAAGGCGCAAAGCCGGATGATCTTTGCCGAGGGCGACGATCCCCGCGTGCTGCGCGCGGCGGTCACCTATCAGCGCTCGGGCTATGGCAAGGCGCTGGTGGTGGGTCGTCATGACGACGTGAAGGCCAAGCTTGAAGCCGCCGGCCTGGGCGACGCGGTGCGCGAGCTTGAGGTGGTGAACGCCGCCAACACCACGCATCTGGAGACCTATAAGGAGTTCCTGTACTCGCGCCTGCAACGCAAGGGCTTCGATAACAAGGACGTACACCGGCTGGCCGCGCGCGACCGGCATGTGTTCTCGGCCCTGATGCTGGCGCATGGCCACGGCGACGGGCTGGTGACCGGCGCGACCCGGAAATCGGCGCATGTGCTGCACCAGATCAGCCATGTGTTCGACGCCGATGCGGCGCATGGGGCGGCGGGGATCACCGCATTGTTGCACAAGGGCAAGATCGTGCTGATCGGCGACACGCTGGTGCATGAATGGCCCGACGAACACGATCTGGCCACCATCGCCGAACGCGCCGCTGACGTGGCCCGCCATATGGGTCTGGAGCCGCGCGTGGCCTTTGTCAGCTTCTCGACCTTTGGTTATCCGATCTCGGAGCGGACCGAAAAGCTGACGAAGGCGCCCAAGGTACTGGAAGCGCGCGGCGTGAGTTTCGAGTTCGAAGGCGAGATGACTGTCGATGTGGCGCTGAACCCGCGCTCGAAAGAGGCCTATCCCTTCTCGCGCCTCACCGGCCCCGCGAACATCCTGATCGTGCCCGCGCGGCATTCGGCGTCGATCTCGACCAAGCTGATGCAGGAGATGGCGGGTGCCACGGTGATCGGCCCGATCCTGACCGGTGTCGACAAGCCGATCCAGATCTGTTCGACCGTCTCCACCGCCAATGACATCCTGAACATGGCGGTGCTGGCCTCGGCCGAGATCGGCTAGGCCATGGCGATCTGGAACCTCGGTTCGATCAATGCGGACATGGTCTATGCCGTGCCGCATCTGCCCGGGCCGGGCGAAACCCTGGCCGCCTCGGGGTTGGAGCGGTTTCTGGGCGGCAAGGGCGCCAATATGTCGGTGGCCGCCGCCCGCGCCGGATCGCAGGTGCGCCATATCGGCGCGGTGGGGCCGGAGGGGCGCTGGGCTATCGACCGGCTGACCGAATATGGCGTCGATACGCGCCATATCGCGACGCTTGAGGCACCCACCGGCCATGCGATCATCGCGGTCGAGCCGGGGGGCGAGAACCTGATCGTTCTGTTGCCCGGTGCCAACCGGGCCATTTCACCCGAACGGGTCGGCAGTGTGCTTTTGGATGCCGCGCCCGGTGATCTTCTGGTGATGCAGAATGAAACCAGCGCCCAGGTCGAAGCGGCGCGGCTGGGTCGCGAACGCGGTCTGACCGTGTGTTATGCCGCCGCCCCCTTTGACGCGCAGGCGGTGCGCGATGTTCTGCCCTGGCTCGATTTCCTGATCCTGAACGCGGTCGAGGCCGAACAGCTGCAAGAGGCGACCGGGCTGACACCGGATCAGTTGCCGGTCTCGCATGTGATTGTCACGCTGGGGTCGAAAGGCGCGCGCCATTTCGACACTGACAAGGGGATTTCGACCGAGTATCCGGCCTATCGGGTCAAGGCGGTCGATACCACCGGGGCGGGCGATACCTTTACCGGCTATGTGCTGTCCGGGATGGATCGCGGCTTGCCGATGCCGCAGGCAATCACTCAAGCGATGCGCGCTGCCGCATTGATGGTGATGCGCCACGGCACGGCCGATGTGATCCCCGACCTGAAAGAGGTGCTGGCGGCGCGGTTCTAGCTGCCCGCAAAGGGCGCCGCATCCCCCCAAAGCTGTTTCACCCGCGCATCGCGGCCACAGGATTTGCGATAGAGCTTGTAGGCCTCTTGCTGCCGTTTCGGGCCGAACCGGGTCAGCACCAGCTTTTCTCCCTTGGCATAGTCCTGATGATAGGCCTCGGCCGGATAAAACCGGCCCGCCGTCAGGATCGGGGTCACGACAGTTTGGCCCAGTTCCGCTTCTGCGTTGGCTTTGGCCTGAGATGCCAACGCACTTTCCACCTTGTTAGAGACGAATATCGCGGTGCGATAGCTGTCACCGCGATCACAGAACTGGCCGCCTGCATCGGTTGGGTCGACCGAGCGGAAAAACATATGCAGCAGGCGTTCGCGTGAAACCTGATCCGGGTCGAACAGGATCTGCACCGCCTCAAAATGCCCGGTGCCGCCGCGCGTGACCTGCTTGTAGGTCGGGTTGTCGAGTGTCCCGCCAGTATAACCGGACACCGCGCCCAGCACGCCGGGCACTTTCTCGAAATCGGCCTCGACACACCAGAAACAGCCACCCGCAACGGTCAGGGTCTGGGTCTCTGCGGCCTCTGCCTTGCCCCCTTGCAGGATGGTGGCCAGGGCCATGGCGGCGATCAGGGCAATGGGTTTGAGTGTCTGGATCGGGAACATGCTGCTCCTCCTTTTCCGGGTGCGATCAGGCTGCCTTGTGTCACTGGCCCGGGCAAGCCACCGACATCAAATGTCACGCGCTGTTGAAGCGGTGTTTATCACTTGGAACCGGCCGGGCAGGGCGTTAGCGTGCGGCCAAAACCGGCAATCGGAGAGCAGAACATGAAAATCGCCATGTGGTCGGGGCCGCGCAATCTGTCGACGGCGATGATGTACGCCTTTGGCGCCCGGACCGATTGCGCGGTGATCGACGAGCCGTTCTATGCCGCCTATCTGGCGATGACCGGACTGCATCATCCGATGCGCGAAGAGGTTCTGGCCGCCCAGTCGCAAGACCCAGGTCAGGTGGCGGCAATGCTAAGCGGGCCCAATCCCGGGGCGCGGCCGTTCTGGTATCAGAAGCACATGACGCAGCACATGATCCCCGGCATCCCGCGCGACTGGATGCGGTCGGTCTGCAACGTGTTCCTGATCCGCCATCCGGCGCGGGTGATCGCCAGCTATGCCGAAAAGCGCGAGAACCCGACGCTGGAAGATATCGGTTTTCGTCAGCAGGCGGAACTTTTTGACGAGGTGTCTGGCTGGGGCGGCGACCCATTGGTCATCGACAGCCACGATATCCGCGAAGATCCGGCGCGGATGCTGGAACGGCTCTGCGACCGGATTGGCGTCCCGTGGTCGCCGCATATGCTGAGTTGGCCCAAGGGCGGCCACAAGGATGATGGAGTCTGGGCGCGGCACTGGTACGGGGCGGTCTGGAACTCGACCGGATTCGCAGGGCCCGAAGGCGATTTGCCCGAGGTTCCAGAGGCGTTGCAGCCGGTCTTGCAAGCCGCGATGCCATTTTATGAGCGCATGCGCGCCGTCAAGATTTGACCGGCGCGCTCATCCGCCCGCATGGGCGTCTTCGCGAAGAGGCCCGTCAGGGCTGATTGAGCGCGCCCTAGCCCAGCAATTGCCCCAGCTTCATCGCCACACCCATGTTGCCGCTGATCTTGAGCTTGCCCATCATCACGCCGGTCATCGGGTTCAGCTTGCCGGTCAGCAGCTTGACCAGATTGTCCTGGCTCAGGCGGATGGTGCAGTCGGTGTCGCGGTCCTGGGTGCTGGCGGTGTTGTCAGCCAGAACGATCACACCATCGTCGCCACAGTCGAATTTCAGCGACCCGTCAAAGCTTTTGCCCGCCAGTTCGGTCTGCATCTTGTCGGCGATATCCTGAAGCATGTTGCGCCTCTCATGTTGTTGGGAAAAGCGGTAAGAAACCGGCCCGCGCTTGGCAAGCCTGACCAAGCGGCAGGGTCAGCCGCCCAGCGCGCGCAGGGTCAGGGGGCAGGGCGATCCGTCATAGAACGCCTCCAGAACCGCGCGGAATTCACCCGGCGCATCCGGCACCGCGGCGAACAGCGTCATGGAAGAACGCAGCTTCTTGGCGTCGATGCTGCCAAGGATATCGTCGGGCCGTTTACCGGCATGGGTCAACATCAGGCGGCTGACCTCGATCAGTCGGGCGCGCAATGCGGGATGGGCCAGATAGGCGGCCGCCTCGTCCAGATCCCCGATCCCGTAAAGCTGCGCCATATGCGACTGGCCGAGTTCGGCCAGCTGCGGAAAGACGAACCACATCCAGTGGCTCGTCTTTTGCCCCAAAGTTAGTTCGCGCAGGACATCCGGCCAGACGGTGTCCTGCGCCTCGACGAACATCTCCAGTTCGTCATCATCGTCAAACTCGTCTTCGCCGATCACTTGCCAGCAACGCGACGGTTGCGGGTCGCAAGCAGTTTCAGCCGCAGCGCGTTCAGCTGGATGAAGCCCTTGGCATCCTGCTGGTCATAGGCGCCGGCGTCCTCTTCGAAGGTCACGTGGGCCTCGGAATAGAGCGAGTGATCCGACCAGCGGGCGACGGTGCGCGCCGAACCCTTGTAGAGTTTCAGCCGGACGGTGCCGGTGACGTGCTCCTGGCTCTTGTCGATCAGGGCCTGCAGCATCTCGCGCTCGGGGCTGAACCAGAAGCCGTTATAGATCAGCTCGGCATAGCGGGGCATGATCGAATCCTTCAGGTGGCCCGCGCCGCTGTCCAGCGTGATCTGTTCGATGCCGCGATGTGCCTCGAGCAGGATGGTCCCGCCGGGGGTCTCGTAGACGCCGCGCGATTTCATCCCGACAAAGCGGTTTTCGACGAAATCCAAGAGGCCGATACCGTGCTTGCCACCCAACTCGTTCAGACGGGTCAGGATGGTTGCGGGCGACATCGCCTCGCCGTTGATCGCCACCGCGTCACCCTTTTCAAAGGTAACTTCGATGAACTCGGGCGTGTCGGGGGCGTCTTCGACCGCGACGATGCGTTGGGCGACGTAATCGGGCGCCTCGACGCCCGGATCCTCCAGCACCTTGCCCTCGGACGAGGTGTGCAGCAGGTTCGCGTCGACCGAGAACGGCGCCTCGCCGCGCTTGTCCTTCGAAATCGGAATCTGATGCGCTTCGGCGAATTCCAGCAGACGGGTGCGGCTGGTCAGATCCCACAGGCGCCAGGGCGCGATCACCCTGATCTCGGGGTTCAGCGCATAGGCGGAAAGCTCGAACCGCACCTGGTCGTTGCCCTTGCCGGTGGCGCCATGGGCCACCGCGTCAGCGCCGTGTTCGGCGGCGATCTCGACCAGACGTTTCGAGATCAGCGGCCGCGCGATCGAAGTGCCCAGCAAATACAGCCCCTCGTACACCGCATTGGCGCGGAACATCGGAAAGACAAAGTCGCGCACGAACTCTTCGCGGACATCCTCGATATGGATGTTCTCGGGCTTGATGCCCAGCAGCTCGGCCTTTTTGCGGGCGGGTTCCAGCTCCTCTCCCTGGCCGAGATCGGCGGTAAAGGTGACAACCTCGCAGCCATATTCGGTCTGCAACCATTTCAGGATGATCGAGGTATCGAGGCCACCGGAATAGGCCAGGACAACTTTCTTGGGCGCGGACATCGGATTTCCCCTTAAACGCATGACGTGTGGGGCCTAGCGGGTTTTGCGGTTGGGGGCAAGTTGTGGTGGTTGACAGAGGCGGGGAAACGAGATGAAACAACAGAGTGCCACACAAGTTATGGTTGAGGGGTGTTTCAAAATGTTAGGTTGGCGGATTTTCCTGTATTCGATCCGGATGGTTCTGCGCAATTGGCGACACGCTCTGCGGCTGGCCCTTGTGCCCGCGATCCTTGGCAGCGTGGCGATGATGACAATAGCCTGGGTCATGCAAAGCGGCCCTGCGTTTGAACAATTTTTCGGGGCAGGGCTCAACGATCTCGACAAGACCGAGATGACCCGCCAGCATACGCTTTCCTCGCTGTTGGTCCTTGTGCCTCAAGCTGTAGCCAGCCTCTGGATCGTGATAACTTGGCATCGGTTCATTCTGCTGGAAGAAGCGCAGGACGGCTGGGTGCCGCCCTTGCGTCCGGGGCGAACCCTCGCCTATTTCGCCCTGTCGGTGGGGATCGTGTTGATCTTTGCGGCTGTCGCGTTTCCTGTTGTCTATGCGACGGTCGTTCTTGCTGCTGCGTTGGGGCTGCGTGGCATGGCGGTTGCGCTCACGTTAGCGGTATTGCTGCTTCTGTCGCCCTTGTCGCAAAGGGCACTACTTGTCCTGCCTGCCTCTGCCATCGGCCAACCGCTGAGTTTCGGTGACGCGCTGACGCTGACACGCGATCACTACTGGACCATGCTGATTGTCGCGGTATCGGGGTCTGCCATGCAACATGGGCTTTCGACCGTGCTGTCTTTCGTAGGCGGAACCTCTACCGTTGGGCCGGTCGCCGCGCTTTTCCTGACGCTGTTGTTGCAACCGCTGCTCTGGGCGAGTGTTCTGACCACTCTCTACGGGGTCTTTGTGGAGAAGCGCCCGCTTGGCTGACGCGCGTACACCAATGTATTCCTTGTCTCGGGCGCGGGGTTGCGGCAGTCAGGTGGAATGAGCGATTTCATGACCCGAGCCCGCGCCGCCGAACAGGCGATGCGCGAAGTTTTCCCCGCCACGCCGTTGCAGCGAAACGACCATCTGTCGGCGCGTTATGGCGCCGATATCTGGCTTAAGCGCGAGGATCTGAGCCCGGTCCGCTCCTACAAGATCCGAGGTGCGTTCAACGCGATGCGCAAGCAGCCGGGGCAGGGGCTGTTCGTCTGTGCAAGTGCCGGCAATCATGCCCAGGGCGTGGCCTTTATGTGTCGGCACATGGGGGTACGGGGCGTGATCTTCATGCCGGTGACCACGCCGCAGCAGAAGATCCAGAAGACCCGCATGTTCGGCGGCGATCAGGTCGAAATTCACCTGACCGGCGACTATTTCGACCAGACGCTGGCCGCCGCACAGGCCTGGTGCGCGCAGGAGGGTGGGCATTTCCTGTCGCCCTTCGACGATGCCGATGTGATCGAGGGGCAGGCCTCGCTGGCCGTCGAGATCGAGGAACAGCTGGGCGGCGTGCCCGATCATGTGGTGCTGCCGGTGGGTGGCGGCGGCATGTCGGCGGGGGTGGCGACCTGGTTCGGGGATCGCAGCCATTGCATCTTTGTCGAACCCGAGGGCGGCGCCTGCCTGCGCGCGGCGCTGGCGGCGGGGCATCCGGTAAAGCTGGATCATGTGGACAATTTCGTCGATGGCGCGGCGGTGGGCCGGATCGGGGAAAAGACATTCGAACTGCTGAAATCGCGGCACATGTCCGATGTGCTGGTGATGCCCGAAGATCGCATCTGCACCACCATCATCGAGATGCTGAATGTCGAGGGGATCGTGCTGGAACCCGCCGGCGCGCTGTCGGTCGAGGCGGTGGCCGATGTGCAAAGCTTTGTCCGGGGCAAGACGGTGGTCTGCGTCACCTCGGGCGGCAATTTCGATTTCGAACGCCTGCCCGAGGTCAAGGAGCGCGCGCAGCGCTATTTGGGGGTCAAGAAATACTTCCTGCTGCGCCTGCCACAGCGACCGGGCGCGCTGAAGGAATTTCTGAACATTCTGGGGCCCGATGACGATATCGCCCGGTTCGAATACATGAAGAAATCGGCGCGCAATTTCGGCTCGGTCCTGATCGGGATCGAAACCGCGAGGCCCGAGAACTTCGAACGCCTTTACGCCCGTCTGGACGAGGCCGGGTTTACCTATACCGATATCACCCGCAACGAGACGCTGGCGCAATTCGTGATCTGAGCGCTCTCAGATATGACCGGGCAGTTCCGATTGGAACACCGATTTCGACGCCTCGAAACTGTTGATGATGGCATCCAGGTCGACCGTGTCCGCATGACCGGCGGCCGATTGCCGCTCGCCATCCTGGCACAGGGCGGAAAAGGACTGAAACCCAAGGCTGAGCGCGCTGCCCTTGAGAAAATGCAGATCCTTTTCAAGCAGGCTGCGATCCGGTGCCTGCCGAAGACGCGTGATCACCTCTTCGACCTCTTCCAGGAACAGGTCCACAACCTCTTCGAAATCCTCCGCACCGACCTCTTCCCGCAATTGGGTCACGCGGGGCCAGTGAATCATGGCGCACCTCCGTTCTCTCTGCCCCATTCACCCATCATTAGGAGATCGAGGGTAAACAGCCGGTAAAGAGAGACGGGACCAAAAGCGGCAATTCTCTCTTTCATGAGATGTTAACGGGGACCTGCCTAGCGTGGGCCGTATCCTTGGCCTTGGTGAAATCGGGACAGACAACAGTGTTGCATGGTAGGGAAATGGAGGCCCAGACCGATATGGAACCGGGCGCAATCCGCCGGGTGCTGGTTGTTGACGACAGCCGGTTGCAGCGCCGCATCCTGTCGAGCTCGCTGAAGAAATGGGGATTCGAGGTGATCGAGGCCGAAAGCGGCGAGGAGGCGATGGAAATCTGCGCTCGCGCCATGCCCGATCTGGTGTTGAGCGACTGGGTCATGCCGGGGATGAGCGGCGTCGATTTCTGCGAGGCGTTCCGGCAACTGAATTCTGACCGATACTGCTATTTCATCCTGCTTACATCGAAGAGCGAAAAGAACGAGGTGGCGCAGGGGCTGGATGCCGGGGCCGACGATTTCCTGATCAAGCCGGTCAGCTCGGACGAGCTGCGGGCGCGGATTTCGGCCGGGGACCGCGTGATCGGCATGCAGCGAGAGCTTTCGGCCAAGAACGAAGTGATCGAACAGGCGCTGGACGATCTGAAACGCGCCCATGACGCCATCGACAAGGACTTGATCCAGGCGCGCAAGATTCAGGAATCGCTGGTGCCCGACTTCAGCCAGGATTTCGGTTCCTCGCGGATCAGCCTGCTGCTGAAACCCTGTGGGCATATCGGCGGCGATCTGGTGGGCATGTTCTCACCCGGGCCGAACCGGGTCGGGTTCTACAGCATCGACGTTTCAGGCCATGGCATCACCTCGGCGATGATGACCGCGCGTCTGGGTGGCTATCTGTCCAGCCGCTATTTCGACCAGAATGTCGCGATGGAGAAGCGGTTCAACAAGTTTTTCGCCCTGCGCCAGCCGCAAGACGTGGCCGAGACCCTCAACTCCCGCCTGATCGCCGATACCGGGATCGAGGAATATTTCACCATGGTCTACGCGATCATGGACCTGCGCAGCGGCATGTTGCGGATGGTGCAGGCCGGACACCCGCACCCGCTGCTCTTGCGTCGGGACGGTACGGCGGAATTCATCGGTGAGGGTGGCGTTCCCATCGGTCTGTTGCCGGGCGTTCCCTTTACCCAGGTCGAGGTGCAGATGGAGGTTGGTGACCGGCTTCTGCTTTACTCCGACGGGTTTACCGAATGCCGCCTTGCCAATGGCGAGATGCTGGAGCCAGAGGGGCTACTGGCGCTGGTCAATGAGTGTAATCCCGAACAGGGCGGTCAGGAGTTTCTGGATGACTTGTTCTGGCGCCTGACTCAGGTCATGTCGCCTGAACACGGGCTTGAGGATGATGTGTCGGCAACGTTTTTCGAGTTTAACGGGCCGTGATCCGCGCCAGATGCCGGGCGGCGAAATGACGGTCGCCGGCATTGCCCAGCAGTTGCGCTGCGCTGTGGGCCGGCATCCACAGGGCGGCGTGATCGGGTTCTGTCGGCGGGCCGATACGGCGCACCGGCCGGGCGCGGTAGATCAGACAGATCTTTTCGGCCCAGAGATTGTATTCCGGCATATAGGCAAAGCGGCGGAACGCCCCTATCCGGCGCGGTGCGGCGATCAGCCAGCCGGTTTCCTCGTAAACCTCGCGATGCAGCGCGGCGACCGGCGATTCGCCCGGATCGATGCCGCCACCGGGCAGTTGCAGGTCGGGATCGGGGTCATACTGGCTGGTCAGCAGCAGATCCGATCCTCGCGGCAGCAGGGCATAGGCTCCGACCCTGCGGGTGTAACGGCGGCCCGGCTCGGGGCTTTCCCCAAAACGTCTGATCATGTAGAGGCCCTTTCAACGCGGCTTGTCCGACCCTATATGGTCGCGATATGCCAAGACTTGGCGTGCAAGGAAACCCATGACACTCGGAACCAAAATCGCGTGGGACGACACTGTCCTGCCCTTTCAGCTCGATTTGCCTGACATGCGTGGCCGCGTGGCGCGGCTGGACGGTGTGCTGGACGGCATTCTGAAACAACACGATTATCCCACAGTGGTCGAGGCCCTGGTGGCCGAAATGGCATTGCTGACCGCGCTGATCGGCCAAACCATCGGCCTGCGCTGGAAACTGTCGCTGCAGGTACAGTCCAAGGGCGCGGTGCGGATGATCGCCACCGATTACTATGCCCCTCGGGCCGAGGGCGAGCCGGCGCGCATCCGTGCCTATGCCGGTTTCGACGCCGACCGGCTGACCGACGGTGCCCCGTTCGATCAGGTGGGTGAGGGCTATTTCGCGATCCTGATCGACCAGGGCAAAGGGACCCAACCCTATCAGGGGATCACCCCGCTGGCGGGTGGTTCGCTAAGCGCCTGTGCCGAGGCCTATTTTGCCCAATCCGAACAGCTGCCGACACGGTTTCAGCTGCGCTTTGGCAAGTCCACCGAACCGGGCGTGCCAGAGCATTGGCGCGCCGGCGGCGTGATGTTGCAGCATATGCCAAAGGCCTCGCCCTTTGCGGCGGGCGGACCGGGAACGGGCGATATCCTGACCGCCGCCGATCTGGTGGACGGCGCCGAGGGCGAGAACTGGAACCGGGTCAATATCCTGCTCGACACGGTCGAGGACCTGGAGTTGATCGGCCCGGCGCTGCCGCCGACCGACCTGCTGGTGCGGCTGTTTCACGAGGAACAGCCTCGTGTCTATGACGCGCAGTCGGTGCGGTTTGGCTGCACCTGCTCCGAAGAGCGGGTGCGCCAGAGTCTGTCGATCTACTCCGTCAAGGATATCGGCCACATGACCACCGACGAGGGTACAGTGACCGCCGATTGCCAGTTCTGCGGCGCGCATTACGTGTTGGATCCGGCCTCGGTCGGGTTCGAGGCGGATCAGGGTGACTGATCCGATCGACAGTTTGATGGCGGCCCTGGCCCGGACCGGGCCTGGGTCGAGCGACTTTGACCTCAACCCGGGCACCATTCTACCCGAGGGGCGCAGGCTGCGCCCCGCCGGGGTGCTGGTGCCGGTGACGCTGGCCCACGGTGCGCCCCGGGTGATCCTGACCAAGCGGTCCTCGGCGCTGAAACATCATCCGGGTCAGATCGCCTTTCCCGGCGGCAAACAGGACGAGGGCGACGCGGATGTGATCGCCGCCGCCCTGCGCGAGGCCGAGGAAGAGATCGGTCTGACCCGCACCCTGCCGCAGGTGCTGGGCACCCTGCCGGCGCATGAGACGGTGACCGCCTTTACCGTCACGCCTGTGGTGGCGGTGGTCGAGCGCACCTTCGACGTCCGGCCCGAGCCGGGCGAGGTCGAAGAGGTGTTCAGCGTGCCGCTCGCACATCTGATGCGGCCCGAGAACTACTCGGTTCAGTCGCGCCGCTGGCGCGGACAGCGGCGGCATTACTTCACCGTGCCTTTCGGGCCCTACTACATCTGGGGCGCCACCGCGCGGATGCTGAGGGGGCTGGCCGAAAGGATGCAGCAATGACCCGGATTGACGAGGCATGGCTGACCGAACCGGCGACGCAACAGGTGTGCCGGGCCCTGACCGAGGGCGGTGCGCAGGCGCTGTTCGTCGGTGGCTGTGTGCGCAACGCACTGTTGGGCGCGCCGGTCAGCGATATCGACATCACCACCGACGCCCATCCCGAGCGGGTGATGGCGCTGGCCGCCGCGGCCGGGATCAAGGCGGTTCCCACAGGCATCGCCCATGGCACCGTGACGCTGGTTGCCAATAGCATTCCGCATGAGGTCACCACTTTTCGCCGCGATGTGGAAACCGACGGCCGCCGCGCGGTGGTCGCCTTTTCCGACTCGATCCACGAGGATGCCGCGCGGCGCGATTTCACCATGAACGCGCTTTATGCCCGGCCCGACGGCACGGTTCTGGACCCGTTGGATGGGCTGCCCGATCTACAGGCGCGGCGCGTGCGGTTCATCGGTGATGCGACCGACCGCATCCGCGAGGATTACTTGCGCTCGCTGCGTTATTTCCGGTTTCACGCCTGGTATGGCGATGCCGAGGCCGGTTTCGATGCCGAAGCGCTGGCGGCGATTGCCGGTAATCTCGACGGGCTGTCCCGCCTCTCGCGCGAGAGGGTGGGGGCCGAGATGTTGAAACTGTTCGCCGCGCCCGACCCGGCGCCCTCGGTCGCTGCCATGCGCGCCGCCGGGGTGCTGGCCCAGCTTCTGCCCGGTGCGGATGATCGGGCGCTGGCGCCGCTGGTACATCTGGAAGACGGGTTGGGGGCCGATCCGATCCGGCGGCTGGCCGCGCTGGGCGACGGCGAAGCACTGGCCTCGCTCCGGTTGAGCAAGGCGCAGATGGCGTTGCTGGACACGCTGCGCCGAGCTGCTTTGGGCACCGCCGGGGCCGGAGAGTTGGGGCACGAACTGGGCGTCGAGGCGGCGCGCGATGCACTTCTTCTGCGGGCCGCGCTGCTGGAACAACCGCTTGACCCGCACGCGCCCGCCGCCATTGCGCGCGGGGCTGCGGCGGTGTTTCCGGTCACTGCCCGCGATCTGATGCCAGCCTATTCTGGCCCCGCGCTGGGCGCGCGGCTTGCCACGCTAAAGGCGCGCTGGATCGCCTCGGACTTCAGCCTGAGCAGGGCGGCTTTGCTGGTTGACAAGGATTGACGCAAGGTCAATCAATTCCTGCGTGACAGGGCGAACCTTGCAAGGTTAGGTTTGCCTCGAAACCGATAGGAGGGATGCGAATGTATTACGGGCTCTGGTTCAGCTGAGGCTGGGATAACCGACCCGTTCGGGTGGTGTCCTGCACGCCGCCTCTTTCGCATATTCCCTAACTGCTCAACGGAGCATCCTTCATGTTTCGCTTTTTCGAAAATCTTGTCGATCCCTTTGTCGCCTATGACGAGACCGACACGCCGCCCACCCGGTTGTGGCCCTTTATGCTGGATTACTCCCAGCCGTTTCTGCGCGTCTTTGTCTGGACTGCGCTGCTGTCGATCATCGTCGCCGGGGTCGAGATCGGGCTGATCTACTACATGGGCCGTGTCGTCGATGTGTTGAACGGCGAACCGGCCGAGGTCTGGGCGCGCTACGGCACCGAGTTCATCGTGCTGGCACTGTTCGTCCTGCTGATCCGGCCTGCGCTGCATGTGGCCGATGTGCTGCTGTTGAACAATGCGATCCTGCCCAATTTCGGCACCCTGATCCGCTGGCGCGCGCATAAACACGTATTGCGCCAGTCGGTCGGCTGGTTCGAGAATGATTTTGCCGGGCGCATCGCCAACCGGATCATGCAGACCCCCCCGGCGGCGGGCGAGGTGATCTTTCAGGTTTTCGACGCGATCTCGTTTTCGCTGGCCTATCTGTTGGGCGCGGCGATCTTGCTTATGGCGGCCGACATCCGGCTGCTGCTGCCATTGCTGATCTGGTTCGCGCTTTATGCTTTGCTGGTGCGCTGGACGATCCAGCGGGTTGGGCCAGCGTCGCAGGCGGCCTCGGATGCGCGTTCGACCGTGACGGGGCGGGTGGTGGACAGCTATACCAACATCCATTCGGTCAAGATGTTCGCCCATGACGACCGCGAGCTGACCTATGCCCGCGAAGCGATCGAGGAAACGCGCCGCACCTTTCAGGTGGAAATGCGGATCTTTACCATCATGGACGTGGTGCTGGTCACCCTGAACGGGCTGCTGATCGTCGGCGTGGTTGGCTGGGCCATCGCGCTCTGGATGCAGGGGCAGGCCAGTGTCGGCCTGGTGGCCGCAGCCTCGGCCCTGACCCTGCGGCTGAACGCGATGACCGGCTGGATCATGTGGGCGCTGACCAGTTTCTTTCGCCAATTGGGTGTGGTGGCCGAGGGGATGGAAACCATCGCCCAGCCCATCGACCTGGTGGATGCGCCGGATGCCCGGCCGCTGGAGCTGAGCGAGGGCCGGATCGAACTGCAACAGCTGTCGCATCACTATGGGCGCGGCGCCGGCGGGCTGGACCAGTTGGACCTGACAATTGCGCCGGGTGAAAAGATCGGGCTGATCGGACGCTCGGGCGCGGGCAAGTCGACGCTGGTCAAGCTGCTGCTCCGGTTCTACGACCCCGATAGCGGTCGCATCCTGATCGACGGACAGGATATCGCCCGGGTGACCCAGAACAGTCTGCGCAGCCATATCGGCATGGTGCAGCAGGACAGCGCCCTGTTGCACCGCTCGGTCCGTGACAACCTGCTTTATGGTCGTCCCGACGCGAGTGAGGACGAGATGATCGCCGCCGCCAAACAGGCCGAGGCGCATGACTTCATCCTGGACCTCGAAGATCCGCAGGGCAGGCGCGGCTATGATGCCCATGTGGGCGAGCGCGGCGTCAAGCTGAGCGGCGGGCAACGCCAGCGGGTGACCCTGGCGCGGGTCATTCTGAAGAACGCGCCCATTTTGCTGTTGGACGAGGCGACCAGCGCGCTAGATTCCGAGGTCGAGGCCGCCATTCAGGACACGCTCTACGGCATGATGGAAGGAAAGACCGTGATCGCCATCGCTCACCGGCTGAGCACAATCGCCCAGATGGACCGTATCCTGGTGCTGGATCAGGGCCGGATCGTTGAAGAGGGCGATCATCCCGACCTGCTGGCGCAGGGCGGGCTCTATGCCCAGTTCTGGGCACGGCAATCGGGCGGGTTTCTGAACACCGAGGCCGCTGAATGAGGTTTGCCGACCTCATCGACCCGTTTCGTGACACCGACACGCCCCCGCCCCAGCGGCTGGGGGCGTTCATTCGCTGGGCATTGAGCGGCGCCTGGCCGGTTCTATTCGTCGCCGCCCTGTTTTCTGCCCTGGCAGGCATGTTCGAGGCGATTACCGCGTGGATACTGGGGCAGGTGGTCGACCGGGCGGTCGAACTTGGTCCCGAAGGGTTTTTTGAGGGCACCAACCTGGCGACAATCCTGGTTGCAGTGGGCTTTTTCGTGTTGATCCGGCCGGTTGCCTTTGGCCTGTCGGCCTTCTCCAACAACTATATCGTCATGCCCAATATCCCGCCGCTTGTGCTGGCCAAGCTGAATCGGTGGACGCTGGGACAATCGGTGGGCTTCTTTGATGACGATTTCGCCGGTCGGATCGCGCAGAAACAGATGCAGACGGCAAGCGCGCTCAGCTCGGTGGTATCCGAGACCATCAGCGCGATCGTCTTTGCACTGGCATCGCTGATCGGCAGTTTGGCCTTGTTAGGGTCTATTCATCCACTGGTCATGTTGCCTTTTGCGGTGTGGCTTTGTGGCTATTTTCTGCTGATCCGCTGGTATCTGCCACGGGTTCGCAAACGATCGGCGGCGCGGGCGGGAGCGCGGGCGATGGTGTCGGGCCAGGTAGTGGACACGATCACCAATATCAAGACGGTCAAGCTGTTCGCACATGCCGAGGCCGAGGATGTGACCGCGCGCAATGCCATGGCCGACCTGCGCGAGAGGTCGCTGGATTTCGGCTGGCTTTCGGCCAGTTTCCGGTTCTTCCTGATGTTGCTGGCGGGTGTCTTGCCGGTGATCCTGCTGGGTTCGGCGCTGATTCTCTGGCGGGCAGGGGATGCCAGCGCGGGCGACGTTGTGGTCGCCGGATCGGTCTCCATCCGTATCGCGCAGATGTCCGGTTGGGTCAGTTTCACGCTGATGAGCCTTTATGCCAACCTGGGAGAGGTGCAGAACGGCATGAACAGTCTTGCGCGGGCTGAACGTATCGAGGATGTCGCGGATGCGCGGCCTTTGGTTGCGGGCGCTGGCAAGATCGATTTCGAGGATGTCGGCTTTGCCTATGGGCGAAAATCCGGCGGGGTCGATGCGTTGTCGCTGACCGTTGCGCCGGGCGAAAAACTGGGGATTGTCGGTGCCTCAGGGGCGGGCAAGTCGACGCTGGTTTCGTTGCTGCTCAGGCTCTATGAAGCGGAAAACGGACAAATCCGCATTGACGGGCAGGATATCACTACCGTGACGCAGGACAGTTTGCGGCGGCAGATCGGGCTGGTGACGCAAGAGACGGCGATGTTCAATCGTTCGGCCCGCGAGAACATCCTTTATGGCCGCCCAAATGCGAGCGAGGCCGAGTTGATCGCCGCCGCGCAAAAGGCCGAGGCGCATGACTTCATCCTGGATCTTGCCGACGCCAAGGGACGCACCGGATATGACGCCCATCTGGGCGAGCGTGGCGTCAAGCTGAGCGGTGGTCAGCGGCAGCGGATTGCGCTGGCGCGCGCTATCCTCAAAGACGCGCCGATCCTGGTGCTGGACGAGGCAACCAGCGCGCTTGACAGCGAGGTCGAGGCGTCGATCCAGACCGCGCTGCACCGGGTGATGGAGGGCAAGACCGTGCTGGCCATCGCGCACCGTCTGTCGACCCTGTCGGAAATGGACCGGATCGTGGTGCTGGATCGCGGCCGGATCGTCGAAAGCGGCACGCATGAAGCGCTTTTGGCGCGCGACGGTCTCTATGCCCGGTTCTGGCATCGTCAGTCGGGTGGCTTTATTCGCACCCAGGCCGCCGAGTAAGGGCTTTTCGCCTCGCGCGTGCCCCTGTATCAGGCGGCCATGACACAAGAGATCACCATTACACGGCTGGGCCATCAGGGCGACGGGATCGCCCCGGGCCCGGTCTATGTGCCGCGCAGCCTGCCGGGCGAGGTGGTCAGCGGCACGCCCGAGGGCGACAGACTGGCCGATATGCGGGTGGTGACACCGTCGCCGCATCGAGTGGCGCCGCCCTGCCGCCATTACCGCGCCTGCGGCGGCTGCCAGTTGCAGCACGCCTCGGACGGGTTCGTCGCCGAGTGGAAGCAAGAGGTGGTGCGCGCCGCATTGGCGGCGCAAGGGATCGAGGCGGTGATGCGCCCCGTTCATACCTCGCCGCCGCAGTCACGCCGCCGCGCAACCATCGCGGTGCGCCGCACTAAAAAGGGTGCGCTTGCCGGGTTTCATGGCCGCGCCTCGGACGTGATCACCGAGATTCCGGATTGCCATTTGCTCGACCCTGCGCTGCTTGCCGCCATTCCGATGGCCGAGGCGTTGGCCATGCTGGGCGGCAGCCGCAAGGGGGTCATGGCGGTCACGCTGACCCTGTCGGTGGCTGGGCTAGATGTGGCGGTGCGCGGTGGCAAGCCACTGGACGGCCCGCTTGAGGTGGCGCTGGGCCAGTTGGCCGAGGTGCAGGGGCTGGCCCGGCTGGCCTGGGAAGACGAGGTGATCGCCATGCGTCACCCGCCGGCGCAAAACTTCGGCAAGGCGGCGGTCGTGCCGCCGCCGGGCGCCTTTCTGCAGGCCACCCGCGACGGGGAACAGGCGTTGTTGGCAGCGGTGCGGGAAACGATTGCGGGCGCCCGCCGGGTCGCCGATCTGTTTGCCGGCTGCGGCACCTTTGCCCTGCCGCTGGCCGAAACCGCCGAGGTGCACGCGGTCGAGGGTGAGAGCGCGATGACTGCCGCGCTTGATCGGGGCTGGCGTCGTGCGCAGGGCCTGAAGCGCGTGACCACCGAGGCGCGCGATCTGTTCCGCCGCCCGCTGCTGCCCGACGAACTGGCCGCATTCGACGCGGTGGTGCTGGACCCGCCCCGCGCCGGGGCCGAGGCGCAGGTGGCCGAACTGGCCCGCGCCAAACCACCCGTCATCGCCTATGTCAGCTGTAACCCGGTGACCTTTGCCCGCGATGCCAAAACGCTGGTTCAGGCTGGATATAGCCTGAATTGGGTGCAGGTGGTCGATCAGTTCCGCTGGTCGGCACATGTGGAGCTTGCGGCGGCCTTCTCGCTGGCCCATATCGGCGGCTAAGCAACGAGGAGCGCGCGATGCAAAGAATGCAGGCCTTTATCGACCGGCCCGGTTTCGGCCGGTTCATTACCGCCGTGATCATGCTGAACGCCGTCGTGCTGGGGATGGAGACGTCGCCCTATCTGATGGAGCGGTGGGGCGGGCTGATCCTGGCCGCTGACCGTATCTGCCTAGGCATCTTCATCGTCGAGATCGCGCTGAAACTGACGGCGCAGCGGCAGCGCTTTTTCCTGAACGGCTGGAACCTGTTCGATTTCGTGATCGTCGGGATCGCCCTGATCCCCGCCGCCGGGGGTCTGTCGGTGCTGCGGGCGCTGCGCATCCTGCGGGTGCTTCGCGTGATCTCGGTCGCGCCGCGCTTGCGCCGCGTGGTCGAAGGCTTCATCACTGCGCTGCCCGGCATGGCCAGCGTGTTTCTGTTGATGACCATCATCTTCTACATCGGCGCGGTGATCGCGACCAAGCTGTTCGCCGCCTCCTTTCCCGACTGGTTCGGCGATCTGGGTCTGTCGGCCTATACGCTGTTCCAGATCATGACGCTGGAAAGCTGGTCGATGGGCATCGTTCGCCCGGTGATGCAGGTCTATCCCTATGCCTGGCTGTTCTTTGTCCCCTTCATCATGATCACCACATTTGCGGTGGTTAACCTGCTGGTCGGTCTGATCGTGAACTCGATGCAGGACGCTCATCACGCCGAGGATGGCGAGCGGACCGATGCCTATCGGGACGAGGTTCTGGCCCGCCTGGAACAGATCGACCAGCGGCTGAATGCGCTTGGTGAAACCAAAAAGTGATTTTGCCCGACCCCGATTCCGGGGTATTCCGGGGACCATTGAGAAAAAGAACGAGGCAGTGATTATGGATCGTCGGCATTTTGGTCTTGGCGCGGCCGCCGCGCTTGGCCTGTCGGCCTGCGGCAGCCAGGACAGCAAGTTCCGCCGCTATTACGGGCCTGCGGTCACCTCGATCGTGATCAACAAGGGCGCGCGTAAGATGTACCTGTTGAACAACGAAAAGGTGCTGAAGGAGTACAAGGTCGAACTGGGTTTTGCCCCGGCAGGGCACAAACAGTTCGAAGGCGACGGCAAGACGCCCGAGGGCACCTATCTGATCGACCGGCGCAATCCCAACAGCGCATTCCATCTGTCGCTGGGCATCTCTTATCCCAACTCGCGCGATGTGGCCTATGCCCAGGCGATGGGCAAGAAGCCGGGCGGCGAAATCTTCATTCATGGCGAGCCCAATGGGTTGCGCGACCGCAAGAAGGCAAAGAAACAGCCGGATTGGACCGCTGGCTGCATCGCCGTCAAGAATGACGAGATCGAAGAGATCTATGCCATGGTGCGCGATGGGACGGTGATCACCCTGCGCGCCTGACGGCGGGCGACCCTGGATGTTCAAAGATCAGACCGCTGCCGGGAGAGACCCAAACCGTCCTGGCGGAGGTGCTGCGCCGATGGTCCACCAGAAATCCGATATCGGCCAGAAGATGGGGCGCGGTCTCTGCAAGGCGGATAAGTTCGGCCTCCAGCGTCGCATGTTCCGACACCTTGGGTTGTCTAAGAAAGCTGATCCAGCCAAAGAGCCGTAAGCGCGGTGCTTTGATGGGTGTTTCGCAAGGGGCAATGGATGCCATGGCCTTTCTCCGGGTGCATTCGCTCACCTTTCAGATTGGGCGCGCGGGCGCTTGCCTTCAACGCAAGCTTTCTCGTAACTTGGCTTAGAAAACCTGATCCAAGGGACATGTGATGCGCTTGCCGCCGCTGAACGCCCTGCGCGCTTTCGAAGCCGCCGCACGCCATAACGGCTATATCGCGGCCGCCGAAGAGCTCTGCGTGACCCGTGGCGCTGTCAGCCGTCATATCAAGCTGCTCGAGGATCATCTGGGCGTTACCCTGTTTCACCGAAATCACCGCGGGGTCGAGCTGACCGCGGCGGGGCGGCAGTTGCTGCCCGTGCTGACCGAGACCTTTGCCCGGATCGCGCGCGAGGCCGAACAGATCTCGGCCATGACGCGGGATGTGCGGATCATCTGCCCGCCGGCGCTGTCCATTCGCTGGCTGTTCCCGCGTCTCGAGGAGTTTCAGGCCGCGCATCCTGACATCCGGGTGCGGCTGACCACCGAGTTCTATGGCGCCAAGGGGTTTGACGATACCGAGCATGATCTGGGTGTTTCGGTCGAACATGTTTCCGGCCGAGGCGCCGGAATCGCCAGCATGCCGCTGTTTCCGATGGTTCTGTCACCGGCCTGTTCGCCGGCGCTGCTGCGCCAGCGACCGCTAAGCGCTCCGGCCGATCTGGCGCGGATGACGCTGCTTCATGAATCCCCTCAGCGCAGGGACTGGGCGCATTGGTTGTCCAGCTTTGGCGTGCGCGGTGTTGATGCGGGCAGCGGGCCGACCTTTCCGAACCTGGATATGGCGGCACGGGCCGCAACGATGGGCGCGGGTGTGGTCATGGCGGATCTGGCCCTGTGTCAGGAAGAGCTGCGCGCCGGAACGCTTGTGCTTCCCTTTCCCGAGATGACCTGCACCACACCGCAAGGAGGGTATGTCCTGCTTGGTGCGCGCGCGCGGTGGGACGAGCCCCATCTGCGGGCGTTTCGCGACTGGGCGGCCAGTAGCTCGGCCGATCTTGTGGCGTGCATGGGCGCCTGACCGGCTGCTGTTATGCCTGTCCGCCTGCCCATTTCCCGAACCCGAACACGATATAGTCGCGCTGATAGACATCGGCGGCCAGCGCCTCGAGCGCGTCGTCATAGATATCACTCAGCGGGATCGGGGTATCGGGGGCGGCGCGCGGCGGCTCGGGCGGTTCGGCATGGCCAAAGCGGCGGGCCAGCGACGGCAGATCGGTGGCGATTTCGTCCTCGCGCAGGATCAGGTCGGGGCTGACGAATTCCGCAAAGCTGCTCAAGGCCTGCGCCTGGCTGCACCACGACCCGTCGATGCGGATTGCGGTCTGCCCGGCCAGGTTCATGCGGACAAATTCCAGAAACGCCTCGAACGCAGCACGGTGATCGGCACGGCCGTAATCCAGCCCCGGGGTGCCTTCGGGAATGGGCAGGCTGAACTGCCGGCGCAGGGTGTTCCGGATCTTGGTGAAACAGCCGGGTCCCTTGTTCAGGATACGGTGGCAGAATGCGGAATGCGCGCGTGCCAGCGGGTGGCGCAGCACAGTAAACGCGCGGTGACCCTCGTTTCCTTTCAGCCAGCCGCGCACCTGTTTCTGGTTCAGCCCGGTGCCCAGCGCCGCATCGACCACCCCGTCGAGATCGGCCATCCAGCGGCGCACCTCATCCTCGGGGCCGCCGCGCACCGGCAGATAGATCAGCGGCGTCACCGCCCCGGTGACATAGGTCGGCACGGCGGGGCCGCGGCGCGGTTCGAAATTGGGGGTTCGGGTCAGGTTGAACCGATCGAGCCCGCTGAGCGCCTCGACCATCTCGCCCGCGTTCACCACCTTGGAGGTAACCGGGCTGGGGTTCTGCCGTTTCAGGCTGTCATCCAGTTGTTCCAGCCGCGCGGAGACGCCCAGCCATTGCGCCAGACCGTTCATTACCGACAGGTCCTGCAGATCCTCGTAAGCGACATAAAACGGGGTCTGGCCGCTGCGTTGCAGGCTGTTGAGAAGGAAGACCTGAAAATCCTGCAACGCCTCGACATGGCGGGCAAATTCCTCGGCATCAAAGCGGGCCTGTGCCTCCTTTCGGCGCTTGATATTGGTCAGCTTCCACTGGCCGGTTTCCTTGGCGATCTTCCACGAGACATAGCTGTCAAGCGGATTGCGGGTCAGGATGATCTTGGCGCAGCGCGGATCGGACAGGACCAGGTCCAGAACGCGCGGATCGTGGTCGTGAAAGAACCGGAACCCCGCCAGCACGCCGCGCGCGTCCCGCACCGCGTCGATCAGGCATTGCGGATCGGCATCGCGCATGTCCTGGCTGACTTCCAGTATCTCGGTCTTGTTGGGATAGCCGATGAAATGGGGGTTGAACGCCTCACCCACGCAGGCAACCCCGTCAAGCGCGTTCAGGTTCGCTTCGAGAAAGTTGGAGCCTGTCCGCATCTCGGCGAAGACGACGAAGTAATCAAAAGGGCTGCTCATGCGTCGTTATCGCACCAGATAGGGTTTGCGTGTCGGTTTGGGGTTGTTGATCGGGGCCGGTTCGACCGGGAAATCCCCCATCAGATAGGGGTGCATGCCCTGGTTCTTGAGGTTCTGCAGGAACTGGCCGAAGCCGGTCAGATCCACCATGGTTGGCGCTTCGGTCAGGCGGCGCGGGCTTGATTGCCCGATCTCGTCCACGATGGTCTGGATCGGCTCCATAGGCGCCTCGACGAATTCGGCCATCGTCCAGATCCGCACCCGCGCCTTGGTCCAGACCGAACGCAGGATTTCCAGATGCTTGCTTTCGATCCGTTGCAGGCGCGCGGCCTCTTTGCGCAGGTCGGCGAAGTTGCGGTTCGATTTGAACAGCGGCACCGCCCAGGCGCCGGTGATGACCGAAATCTGGGCGTTGGGGTCGCGCGCCAGCAGCCAGTCGATTTTCTGATTGTCGGCGGGGCCGAACTGGAAACACTGCCGCTCGCCCCTTGTGTTCCAGATCAGCGAGGTCAGGAAACTGGTCGGGTTATAGTCGCGCAGCAGGGCGCAATCGCTGAGCGCGCCGTTGACCAGCCGCTCGCCGCCGGCGAATTCGGCCCTCTCGGGGCCAAAGAGATGCCCATGCACACGGGTGCCGGTGGCCTTGGCCAGCCAGGGCTCGAAATCCTCGAACAGTTCGGTAAAGCCCTGGAACACGGAATAGGGGTTCGAGGTCAGGCCGTTCTCGTTGCCGTGGCGGGGAAAGCGGCTTTGCATATACAGGCCGTCGCGGCCCCGCGTCCGCCGCTCGACCGCCTTGGCAAAGATGCGGTCGATCTTGCCCGGGTTCGGCTCGGTCCGTTTCATGGCGCCGGCCTGATCGGTCAGAAAGGCCTGATACAGCCGTTCCGCCCGGGGCCATATCTTGCGGGCGACGAAACAGTCGGACCGCCGCAGCAATTGCAGGTGATCGTCGTAGAAGATATGCGGTTTGCCCTGGAAATCGAACTTGCTCAACGTCAGCGAGCGGCTTTCGATATTGGCCGAGAACTGCCGCGCCAGAGTCTGGAAATAGCTTTCATCCGGGATCCAGACCTTGCGGAAATACGCGTCATAGACGGTGCGCTCGGGGTCCTCGAGGATAGCCGAGAGGGTGTGCCGCGTCAGGCACCACCACTGGCTTCCCATATGCGGCACCAGCCCGGCAGGTATCCTGCGTTTGAACCCCAGGCGCCGTTGCAGATTGACGTATTTGTCGAACAGATAGCGGTGCTTTTTCCACGAGAAGGGAAAGCGCAGGGTAAAGCGTTCCTGATCCAGCCCGCCCACGGTCCAGGGCACATCTGCGGTGGTGGCGCTTTCGATGAAATCGGTGCGCGGCCGGGCGGCGAGATAGTCGATCAGCTCTTGCACCGGACGCAGCGGCAGGCAGGAACCGGAGGCAAGGTAGACATGGCGCACATCGGCGAATTCGGCCAGCATCTGCTCGGACGCGGCCTGCGAGGCGGCGACGATCCCCCAGGTGCCCCATTCGCAGCGGTGGCGGGTGCTGAACCGGATCAGCGGGTCCTTGACGCAGGCATCGTGAAACGCCTTGAACGTCTTGCGGGACACCTTTCGGTCGACATGGATCACAACAGGACAGCCCGAGGCGGTCCAATGCTGCGCCACCTGCTGCGCCCGGTCGAGCGCGGTGTGAACCAGCATGACGATGCCAACCGTGCTCATGCCCAGTTCCCCTTGGACATGAGGCCCAGGATCTCGAGCTGGCGCCAGTTGATGTATTTCTCGGACCATTTGCACCACAGGTCCGGCTGGTCCTGCACGCGGTCCGCATAGGCCTTGTATTCAACCGAGTTGGAATAGTGCTGGCGGCGGGTCAGTTCCTCGGCCGCCTTGACGGTGAACGTATCCAGAAACTTGGTATGCAGCAGGGCGCCGCTGGCCTTTTCGCCGCCCCATTCGTCATAGACCTGATTAAGGCCGCGCGGCAGCAAGGCGTGGGTCGAGCTGACATAGGCATACCGCCGGTTCCATTTCACCAGCGGGGTCTTGTTCAGCGCGGGGGCCTTCTTGGGGTTGTCGGGAAAGAACACCCGGCTGCGCGGCCCGCCCTGGATCCACAGATTGCCGTATTCGGGGTTTTTCTTGATCATGTAATTGCCGCTGTCGAACCAATTGGCGATCTCCAGCGGATTCTGCCCTTCGACATAGGGAACGTCGTCAATCCGCCCCTTGGGATAAACGTCGATCAGCATCGCGCTGAAAGACCGGATCGAGGAATTGTCGAGCCAGTCAGTCAGCGCCTGGATCGGGCGGGTATCGCAGAACGGATAGATAAAGAACTCGTCCGGGTCGACCACCAGCACCCAATGGTCATGGGCATAGCTGCGTTTCAGCCAATTCATCCAATCGACGCCGAACGTGGCCGATTTGTAGCTGTGCGTGGTGTGCCAGACCGATACGTCAGATTGCCCGCCGAGATAATCGAGCGTGCCATCGGTGCTGTCATTGTCCACGATCAGGAAATGGTCGATCCCCAGCTCGCGGTAATAGCGCAGGAAATAGGGCAGGCGGATTTTCTCGTTCCGGACGGTGCTGACCAACAGCACGTCGCTTGGGCGAATTGCGGCGGTATTGTTCTGAACGGCGCGCAATTCCCGGGACTTGCGTATGCAACGCAAAAGACGGCGCTTGCGCCGCACTCTCATCCGATAGGAGTCCCAAAGGCTCACGCTGCTATCCACTCTTCTTCTGACGCGAGCATGCCCGGCACCGAAATACCAACAAACCCAAGTGGTATTGCCCGTTTATGTCACTGAAACATCTATGGAAGCAACGGGTTTAGAAAGGGTTACGTCATTCCTGACATTTCTGACTCGTCTTTCCCCCGGTATCGGTTGCATTTTAACCTTCCTCCCAACCTCCGGGTGAAAGAAGCCCGAGATCGTGCAATTGCCGCCAACCCGTGAACCGGGTCGAGGAGGGAGTCCAGAAATCGGGCGAGGCGGTCAGGTCGTCATAGTAATGGTCGAAATCGGCGGGGGTGTGAAAATGCTGTTGGCGGGTCTTCTCTTCGGCCGATCTGGAAACAATGTCGGGCAGGAACTTGGTGTGCAGCAGCACCCCCGAGGGCGCACTGTCGCCCGGCCCGCCATAAACCGCGTTCAGCTGCCGGGGCAGGGCGGAATGGCAAGAGTTCACATAGGCATAGCGCCGGTCCCAGCGGATCAGCGGTATCTTGTTCAGCGTCGGTGAGCGGCGCGGATCATCGGCAAAGAACATCCGTTCGCGCGCACCGCCCTGCACCCACAGATTGCCCAGCGGTTGCTGGCGCTGGGCGCGATAGGGGGCGGCGTCGAACCAGTGCAGGATATCCAACGGATCCTCGCCCGGCGCATGGGTCTGCGCGGCGACCGGCCCCTTGGGGTAAAGGTCCAGCATATGTGCGCCAAAGCAGTTGCGCCCCTGCCGCTCCAGCCAGCCGGTCAGCGCATGCAGGTCGCGGCGGTCGTGATGGGCATAGATCAGCAACTCGTCCACATCGACCATCAGGCACCAATGCCCATGCGCGTGGCGTATTTGCAGCCAGGTCATCCAATCCAGCCCAAAGCGCGCGTCGCGATAGCTGGCCCCGGTCTGCCAGAGCGAGACATCGGGCTGCGCGGCCAGCATCTCGACGCTGCCATCGTCGCTGCCGTTGTCGACCATCAGAAAGTGGCCGACGCCTAGGGTGCGGTAATAGTCCAGGAACCAGGGCAGGCGCAGCACCTCGTTCCTGAGCGTCGTGACGGCCAGAACCTGACCCGGGCGGATCGCCGCCGTGCGGTCGGCCAGTGCGGTCAGCGCGCGTCGGCTGCGGAACGCGCGCCACAGCAGCCGCTGCCGTTTCCACCGCAACCGATAGGCATCGGCCCATCCGATCGGCGATAGCGGCGGTGCGGGGCTGCTGGTCATCCGGTGCCTCGTGTCAGTCCAGCCCCATCGCGGCCATCATCTCTTCGATCCGGGCCACGTCCTCGGGGTTGTTCAGCTCCCAGAACTGGCGCCCGCGCGCCTCGACCTCGACACACAGAACCTTGCGCCCGTTTTCCATGAAACGCAGCTGTTCCAGCCCTTCGAGCGTTTCCAGCGGCCCCATCGGCCAGGTCGGATAATCCGCCAGCGCGCCAGGCCGATAGGCATAGACGCCGACATGGTGGAACACCGGAGTGGGTGCGTCATCGGCATAGATCTGCGAGGTGAAGGGGATCACCTCCTTGGAGAAATAGAGCGCGCTGCGGTCGGCCGCGAACACCGCCGTGGTGCCACCAACCCGGCCATGTTTGCGATCGTTCAGAAACCCGTTCAGCGCCATGCCGTCACAGCGCAGCACCGGTGTTGCGATATCGGCCTCGGGCGCGGCGCGCAGGCCCGCGATCAGATCCTCGACAAACCAGTGCGGGGTCAGCGGCGCATCGCCCTGCAGGTTCACCACGATGTCGAAACCGCCACCCAGCACCGCATGTGCCTCGGCGCAGCGCTCGGTCCCGTTGACGCAATCTGACGAGGTCATGACGACCTCGGCCCCGAAGCCTTCGGCCACCGCGCGGATGCGGTCGTCATCGGTGGCGACCACCACCCGGTCGGCGCCGCTCACCGCCATCGCCGCCCGCCACGAGCGTTCGATCAGCGTCATTTCCGTGCCACTGGCGCCGGTCAGGCTGACCAGCGGCTTGCCGGGATAGCGGGTCGAGGCATAGCGGGCGGGAATGGCGATGAGGACGGACATTCAGGCTTCCTTGAGGGTGACGCTGGGGGCGTAGGCGATGAAGAACGGGTTGGCATAGCCGTCCTTGCCATAGGTCAGCGGCTGGTGATTGTCGAAACGTACCACCTTGCCCCCGGCTCCGGCCAGAACCGCGTGACCGGCGGCAGTGTCCCATTCCATGGTACGGCCAACACGCGGGTAAAGATCGGCCTCGCCCGTGGCCACCAGACAGAATTTCAGCGAGGATCCGGCGCTCTTGCTGTCCTTGACGGCGTATTTGCCGATGTAATCCTCGGTCGCCTGGTCGCGGTGCGATTTCGACGCCACCACCAGCAGCGCGGCATTGTCGGCCTCGGCCACCCGGATCGGAGAGAGGTCACCGGGCGTTTCCTTGTCCAGTCCGCCGGTCTCCTCGACCGAGCTGCCATCCGCCAGAGTATAGAACATCCGTCCCTTGGCCGGGGCATAGACCACGCCACGCGTGGGCGTGCCGTTTTCCACCAGCGCGATATTGACGGTGAAATCGCCGCGCCGGTTGATGAATTCCTTGGTCCCGTCCAGCGGATCGACGATCAGGAAGGTGTCGCCCGTCTGGCTGTGCGAGGCCGCCTGTTCCTCGGTCACCAGCAGGATATCGGGGAAGGCCGCGCGCAAGCCCGCCGAGATCAGCGCGTCGGCTGCCTCGTCCGCCTCGGTCACCGGGCTGGAGTCCGATTTGACCTTCACGCCGAAATCGTCGGCGTTGTAGATGGACATGATCACATCGCCCGCCTCAAGCGCGAGACGGCGAATGACGGGAATTAGTTCCTCGTAGGTCACAAAAAAGCTCCGATCATGGGATTTGTTGATCCAAGATGCAGGAGCCCTTATGCTGTGATGGCAACGGAACGGCAAGAATTCCGTGCGAAGCTTGGGCAATTCAACGGAAAGCAGCAACGTGTTTCGATATCGGCAGCACAAATCCCTATTGAGCGGCGCCATCACCATGGCCGAGCTCATCTTTCACAACGTGGTGCGCGGCGTCCGTCAGGGCCATTCCAATGCCTATGCGGCGTTGGGCAAGAACATGATGCAGATCCTGGTCTTTGTGCTGGTGTTCTACATGATGTTTTCGATGCTGGGGCTGCGCGGTTCGGCGATCCGGGGCGATTTCCTGCTCTACATCATGTCGGGCATTTTCCTGTTCATGGTGCACATCAAGACGGTGGGTGCGGTTGCCGGGGCCGAAGGGCCCAACAGCGCGATGATGAAACATGCGCCCATGAACACGATCATTGCCATCCTCTCGGCGGCTTTGGGGTCGCTCTATACCCAGCTGCTGACGCTGTTCCTGATTCTCTTTGGCTATCATGTCGCTTTCAAGCCGGTCGAGATCGCCGATCCTGCCGGTGCGTTCGGCATGTTGATGCTGGCCTGGTTCACGGGCTGTGCGGTCGGGTTGGTGTTCCTGTCGATCAAGCCCTGGGCGCCGATGCTGGTGGGGGTGATGACCACGCTTTACCAGCGCGCCAACATGATCGCCTCGGGCAAGATGTTCGTTGCCAATACCTTGCCGGGTTACATGCTGGCCATGTTCGACTGGAACCCGCTGTTTCACGCCATCGACCAATGCCGTGGCTTCGTGTTTCGCAACTATTTCCCGCATAACAGCAACTGGCACTATTCGCTGTGGCTGGGGATCATCCTGATCATGATCGGGCTGATGGGCGAATTCTATACCCGCCGGCATGTCTCGGCCAGCTGGTACGCGCGGCGATGAGGTGGCTTGTCGCCCTGCTGCTGGTGCTTGCCGCACCGCTTGCCGCCGATCCGGTGCCCGCATTGTTCGATGTGACCGGGGTTGCCGCCGATGATGTGCTGAACGTGCGCGAGGACCCTTCGGCCGGGTCCGAAGTGATCGGCACGCTGGCGCCCGATGCGGTCGGGGTCGAGGTTGTCGACCTGACCTTTGGCGGCGACTGGGGCCGGGTGAACGTGAACGAGACAAGCGGTTGGGTCTCGATGCGCTACATGCAGCAGCAGCCCGAGTCCGACGGGGTCTGGATGACCCCGCGTTTCACCTGTTCCGGGACCGAGCCGTTTTGGTCGCTGACCGTCGAACAGGGGGTCGGGGCGCGGTTCCAGATCATGGGCGAGGCAGAGCAGGCTCTGCCGGCCGGTCTGCTCAGACCCGGGGCGGGTTTGATCGACCGCTTTGCCCTGCCGCTGGGCCATAACCTCGCCATCCTGCGGCAGATGCAGTGCCATGACGGCATGTCCGACCGGGCCTATGGGCTGGATGTGGGCCTGATGCTGAACGGATCGCTTTACGCCGGCTGCTGCACGCTGTTGCCGAACTAGCCCGCAACCCGCAGCGTCAGGTTCAGCCGCCCGCCTTTGGGCAACAGCCGGGACGAGCCGAACCGGATCCGGTCGATCCCGTGATAGATCAGCCGCGCCGGTCCGCCCATCACCACCACATCGCCCGAGTTCAGCCAGACCGATTCCGTCTTGCCTCCCCGGCTGGTATTGCCGATGCGAAACAGGGCGTCATCGCCCAGTGACAGCGACACCACGGGCCAGGTCAGATCGGCTTCGTCGCGATCCTGGTGCAGGCCCATCCGGGCGCCCTCGCCATAATAGTTGATCAGGCAGCAATCGGGCGCGCGATCCTGACCCGTGACCCCGTGCCACAGATCCAGCACCTCGGGCGGAATCGCGGGCCAGGCCATGCCCTTCGGATGGGTCGGCTGATAGCGATAGCCGCCCTTGTCGGTCACCCATCCCAGCGACCCTGCCGAGGTCATCCGCACCGACAGCGGCTTGCCGTTCGGCATGGTGGGGGTGAACAGCGGCGCGGCCTTCAGAACCGGGCGCAATGCCTCGATCAGCCGTGCCTGGGCCGGCCCGTCGAGCGCGCCTTTGCGAATCTCGACACCACGCAGGTTCAACATGGTCATTCCCGGACGGACCCTTTCCTTGACGAAGCCTTGTCAAAAAGCATGCAGATTCGCGAAAACCTGCAATTCTGCATGCTTGCAGCACCTGTTTCCGCCCCCTATATACGCCGGGACGCGCCGTGGTGTAGGCCATTGCGCAAACAGATCGGGGCCGGAATGCCTAAACGGGTTCAGGCCTCGGGATATCGCCTTGAAGAGAAAGGGATCGAACAAATGGGTAAAGTTATCGGTATCGACCTGGGCACCACCAACTCGTGTGTTGCCATCATGGACGGCGCCCAGCCGAAAGTCATCGAAAACTCGGAAGGGGCGCGGACCACGCCCTCGATCGTCGCCTTCACCGATGAAGAGCGTCTGGTCGGTCAGCCGGCAAAACGCCAGGCGGTCACCAACCCCTCGAACACCATTTTTGGCGTCAAGCGCCTGATCGGCCGCCGGGTCGACGATGCCGAGGTCACCAAGGACAAGAAAATGGTGCCGTTCACCATCGTCAACGGTGGCAATGGCGACGCATGGGTCGAGGCCAAGGGCGAGAAATACTCGCCGTCGCAAATTTCTGCCGTCATCCTCGGCAAGATGAAGGAAACCGCAGAATCCTATCTGGGCGAGGAAGTGACCCAGGCAGTGATCACGGTGCCCGCCTATTTCAACGATGCCCAGCGTCAGGCCACCAAGGACGCCGGCAAGATCGCCGGTCTGGAAGTGCTGCGCATCATCAACGAGCCGACCGCGGCTGCGTTGGCTTATGGCCTGGACAAGAAGAACAGCCAGACCATCGCCGTCTATGACCTTGGCGGCGGTACTTTCGACGTGACCATCCTGGAAATCGACGACGGCCTGTTCGAGGTCAAGTCGACCAATGGCGACACCTTCCTGGGTGGCGAAGATTTCGACATGCGGA